>Ga0310695_10003240_pt1 | contig 32369 bp, 24 predicted proteins | sample RumenRJG_04DNA_FD_203882 | JGI IMG/M metagenome (GOLD analysis project Ga0310695, IMG submission 203882) | Bovine rumen microbial communities from Lethbridge, Alberta, Canada - RJG_04 (v2) (version 2) | ecosystem: Host-associated > Mammals > Digestive system > Stomach > Rumen | place: Canada...
TCACCATCCGGTCCACATGGCTGTAAACCGCTGTCACCTGGTCCGCCTCAAAAAGTTTTTCGATCAGGAACTCCTTCCGGATCTCCTCTGTCGTATACCGTTTGAAATCCTTCTGGTTGCAGCTGTACCGGATATCCATATCCTTTTCCTCCGTTTATCTTATCTTTTTCTGGTTTCTTTCGTTTCGGTTCCGTCAGAGTGTTTTCCATCTTTCCCTGAACCAGTGCGCGGCCATCTTCGGCCTCCGGTCCCGGGTGAACAGGCCTTTCCTGTTTCCGCCCACGCGCATGGGGCCCTGGCATGTGGCAAAATCCGCGAAGTTCCAGGGCATCTCCCCGATCACGAAATCCCGCTCATCCAGGCATTCGCTCATGGCTTCATAAAATGCCACCTGGTATTCTTCCGTAAACATCTCCGCCACCGCGCCGTGCAGCCCGGCGACCGTATCCGCTCCGTATTCGGAGAGGATGACCGGTTTGTGCTGTTCCGCCCACCAGTCCAGCTCCATCCGAAACGCGTATTTCGCCGCTTCCAGGTCTCCGGACAGGTTGTACCACCCGTAGTACCGGTTGATCAGCACCACATCCATGGATTTGATGACCTTTTCCCGCTCATACCTGTTCTGGCAGCCCACCACCGTAACCGGCCTGTCCTGCGGATCCAGCCGGTGGGCGGCTTCATACAGGGGATGCCAGTATTCATATGCCGCGTCGGGATACGTATCCGTATCCGGTTCGTTTCCCAGGCTCCACATCACAACGCAGGGATGATTCTTATCCCGCGCGATCATGTCCGTCAGTACCTGCAGGTGGTAATCCGCCAGGTTCCAGCCGTACTGTTCGCTTGCCCACATGCCCACCGCAGGAGTTTCATCCACGATCACAATGCCTTCCCGGTCGCACAGCTGGTACATTTCTTCCGCATAGGGATAATGGCTGGTCCGGAAACAGTTGGCGTTCAGCCAGTGATAGAGGTTGATGTCCGTTACGTTCAGGCAGGGATCCGTTCCCCGTCCGTGAAAGGGGCTGTCCTCATGCTTGCACGGGCCGTGGAAGCGGAACGGTTTCCCGTTGATCAGGAAGCGGGTTCCTTCCACCCGTACCTCCCGGATGCCGAAGGCCTGTTCATACAGGTCCTCCCCGTAGGTGATCCTGGCCGTATACAGGTACGGGTTCCCCGGCCAGGGTTCCCACAGGCGGGGCTGCGGAATATGCAGGATTCCTTCCCCGCCCACTCCCCGGGCGGCGCATTGTCCCTCCGCGTCCAGGATTTCCACGCGGACCGTGTCTTCCGTTCCGGAAGTTTCCACACTGTAGCGCACGTTGCCGCTCAGGGACGGCACCAGCGTAATGTCCCGGATGTAGGACTTGGGAGTCGCGATAAGCCGTACCGGCCGTTGGATGCCGGTGTAATTGAAAAAGTCGAAGGCAGGGCGGTTGATTCCCCGCTCCTCCTGCAGCTTTTTGCCGGCTTCCACAGCCGGGATACCCGGGTTGTCGGATCCGAAAAAAGCCGTCCCGCCCTCTGCGCCGATCGGCAGGGTATCATGGTTGATCCTGTTGTCCGTTTCAACCGTCAGTTCGGCGGTTTCACCGGCTTCCATCAGGCCGTTCAGTTCCGCCTCAAACGGCAGGAAGCCTCCCCTGTGGGCAGCAATCTCCCGCCCGTTCAGCAGGATCCGCGCGCTGTGCGCCACGGCGTCAAAGCGCAGGCAGAAGCGAAGTCCCTTCCATGCCGCGGGAACCGTGATCTTCCGGCGGTATTCCGTGATTCCGGCATAGTTCCGGAACCGGGGATCCGGACTCTGGTCATTGTACGACGCGGGCACCGCGACCGGCTGCCAGCGCTCGTCTCCCCGGAAGCGGAAATCCCATATGCCGCCCAGGTCCGTCACCATCCGTGACGCGTTATTCTGCGGATACAGTGTGCTCATTTCTTTCTCCGTTCTTCCGGTTTCAGCTCCACAGCTCCGGGTCCCTGCCGCAGAGCTTCATCAGTGCCTCCACCAGGAAATAGTCTCCGTATACGATGTTTGTATGCCGCCCGGCGCCGTCGTCATGGTAGCTTGCCGTGCAGCGGGTGAGGATGCCGCAGCGGTCCGTTCCCCAGTCCGCGCAGTGCTCCAGCATCCCGTCCGCCAGCCGCTCCGCGTGGTGCCGCCAGGCGTCATCCCCCGTCTCTGACGCCAGTTCCTGCAGTCCGCAGGCCGCGATCGCGCCGGCAATGTTGTCAATCCGTTCGTCCTCCGGAGGCTGGCAGAAATCGCAGTCCGTCAGGCCGTCCTCCCGGATATGCGCTGTGAAATTCCCGGCGATCTTCTTCGCCGCTTCCGTATACTTCGGATCCTTCAGGTGCCGTCCGGCCAGCGCGAATCCGTACAGGCCCCACGCCTGTCCCCGGCTCCACTGGCTGCCCAGGGCATACCCCTGTCCGGCGTGTTCCCGGATTCTCTTCCCGCTTTCCGGATCAAACTCGATGATATGGCTGACCGAGCCGTCCTCCCGCAGGAATTCCCGCAGGGTTGTATCGGCATGGATCTTTGCCGTCTGCCGGAACCGGGGATCCCCCGTATCCCTGCTGGCCCGGTACAGCAGGTTCAGGTTCATCATACAGTCGATGATGGCATATCCCGTCCGGTCCGGCTCGTTCCACGCCCGGATAAATCCCGCCGGGTTGAACCGTCCCATCAGCAGGGAGGCCGCATGGAGCGTATCCGTTTCCGCCTGTGCGTCCCCGGTCAGTTTGGCGTCCGCTCCGCAGGACAGCAGGTACATGAATCCCACGTCATGGTTCAGCAGCCGGAAGGACCTGAACTCCTCCGTCAGCAGCTTTTCAGCCCGGCGCGCCTCCTGCCGGAAGAAGCTGTCTCCCGTCAGCACCCACAGCTGCCACATCAGCCCCGGCCAGAACCCGCCGGTCCACCAGCTGTTTCCGTCATACGGACTGGAAATCCATTTCCCGCCGGCACTCTGGTAGGGAATGATCCCGGCTTCCGCGGCCGCTTCCGCGGTCTTCCTGTATTTTTCCGCGATCCGGTTCAGTGCTTCTTCATAGCGATCCTGCAAGTTTCTGTACCTCCTCGGGAATTCTGTCCGGCAGGTTGTTCCCGGAATCCGCGTACACCGCGCACAACAGGATATGCGTTCCCGGCTCCAGCCGGCTGTGCAGTGTCGGCAGCACGCATCTCGGTTCCATCAGGTTTGTATTGGGTTCGGTGGCGAGTACCTCCCCGCCGGTATAACCTTCCAGGGCAAAGATCACGCTCGTTCCCCGTCCGCCGGCGGCAGCTGCGCGTTTTCCGTCTGCTTCAGTCTGCGTGCAGACCCGGTCGCAGGGTCTTTTCCCCGCCCAGTCCCGGGGAACTGAAAACGCGCCTTCCGCCGCTTCCAGGGTCACGTCTGTATGGATTACATGCTTCCGGACGTGCCACATTCCGGCCGGGGCAATCACCGTATCAATCGTGACCCCGTTCATCGGGATCCAGGTGAAGGATACCCGGTCTTCAGCCAGCCGGTACTGTTCGCAGCCGCTGCGTACATGCCACAGGTCCCGGCCTTCCGCCCGGACCGCCAGCATGCTGTCATACGCGCCTCGGTTCAGCGCGGAATCTTCCTTGGCCACCGAGAAGGCAAACTGGGACGAGTATGCGAACTTTTCGTATTTTTCATCCTCGTGCATATGTTCCCAGGCATGGTTGCCCGCCGTATAGGCCACCACCTGCCGGTTCTCCGGATCTCGGGTCAGCAGCAGCCGCACCTGCTCGTCCAGGAAACGTTCCGGCGGCATGTATTCTTCTTCCTCCGCCTGCCAGAAGGGATGGTCCTCCGGCAGCGCCAGGATCCAGAAGGTTTTCAGAGCCCAGTAGGGAGAGCCCTGCGCGTTGTATCCTTCCGCCGCGCACAGGTTGGGATAGCCATACCCCACAGTCAGCGCCCCGCCCCGGTCAAAGATCGGCCGGCTCAGCCAGAACCGCAGGTTGTTCAGCAGCAGGTGTTTCATCTGCCCGGTGCTCATTTCCCCGCATTCCACCCCTGCGAAGGCCGCGGCGGCCCAGAAGGAGCTCTGGCAGAAACGGTAGGTCAGACTGCGTCCGTAGGGCAGTCCCCTTCCCTCCCGGTCAAACCAGCAGGCAAACCGGGGAGCGATCAGTGCCGCCCTTTCCCGGATCCGCGCGCACCGTTCCGGATCCTCCCGGTCCATGACCGCCGCGTACAGCAGGCTGTAGAAATGGAATCCCCACAGCGTGTAGTAGTCCCGCTTGGTCGGATAATCAAAGTACCAGCCGTCCCCGGTATAGTGGCTTTCCATCAGGTCCATGTCTTCCCGCATCCGGGCTTCGTCCATCGGCAGCCCGTTTTTCAGGAAGCCGATGTTCACCAGGATCCGGAAAAACCGCCAGTTGTTTTTCGGCATATCATGCAGGTTGATCTGGTTCAGCCAGTTATAGAGATGCTTCCGCTGCGTTTCGTCCAGCGGATCCAGGAAGTGTTCCGGCGCGAAGCACAGCCCGCAGCCGATCACCGCCATTTCCACCATCCGCTGGTCAAAGGGCCGGATCTCTCCCCAGTATTCCTCATGCTCCGGATCGGTTCCGTGGATCATTCCTTCCAGCCACAGCGGCCAGAGCTCCTCCGCCTCCGGGCATTTTCCCGCCAGCATCGGCACCAGCGCCCATAAGGCCCGGCTCCAGCATTCCATCCCGGCCACGTCCTCCGGATAATGGGCGGACCCCTGGCCGACATAGATCCGGGCCTTTCCCCGCGTCATGCAGGGCACCAGCGGCTTCAGGAGTTCCGCGGCCGCCTGCCTCAGTTCCTGCCGCGTGCGCAGGGACCGGTATGCCTCATTCATCGTTTAAGCCTCCCGATCGTTTGCCGAAAACACAAATGTCATGCGGAACGCATCCGCTTTTTCGCTCTTCAGCCGGACCCGCCACAGGCTGCCCGGCCAGCTGCGCGCCATTCTTGCGTCCGTGACCGGCCTTTCCTCCGCCGTGAATGCCAGTCCCTCCGGGCAGCGGATCCGCATTTTCCCGGCGATGACCGACCCTTTTTCCCACTTCGGCTCATTCCGCAGCAGGAATACCCAGGTCACTTCCTCCGCGGTCCGCAGCTTTCCTTCGTCTGTCAGCCGCAGTCCCTCCGGCGTCAGTTCAAAGCGCCGCCTCAGCTGCTGGACGCCGGCTTCCGGTTCATAGGTATCCTGCAGGTCCAGTTCCATGCCGTCCGGGGTGCAGGTCACGTTCCGTGCGGCATGCGTCCTGCCTTCCTTCTGTTCCCGCCCGCCGATGATCGGCAGGTTATGCCATCCGGCCTGTGTGTTCCACAGCGTATAGCGCTCCTCTGAAAAGGTTTTCGCGGTATAGATCATGTTTCCCGCGTCCACCACCGCCGGTTCCCCGTCCTGCGTCAGGATGAAGGACCCCACGTCGTTATGGTTGTGGTTTTCCCCGTTATGGCCGCCCTTGCAGGCCAGGGTCCACGAACCCCGCCGGAGCTTTCGCACCTGCAGGTCCGGCAGCCAGCTGTCTCCCGTTTCCCCGGCGGTTCCGTCCGTCTCCCCGGCCGCCGCGTGGAATATCAGGTCCAGCGCCCGGGTCAGGTGCGGCACGTCGTTCAGCTGGTCCGCGCACGTTCCGCGCATCCGTGTCCCCAGTGCCGCCAGGGCCGGATCTTCCAGCATCCGCCCTGCCGTTTCCAGCCTTTCCCCACTGATGAACGGCCTGGCGTCGCAGTCCGCGAAATTGACGAACCATCCGTTCCCCAGCTCCGCGGTCAGCGGGAACCGCAGGATATTCCGGATTTTCCTGTTTTCCCGGAAGGACATCTGCCCGCCCGTAATCTTTTCCAGGATCGTCAGGCAGTCCAGCAGCGCCCCTCCGGCCATGTTCCAGTAGCCCGCTCCTTCGTCGCAGCCGCCGTCCTCCGGCAGCACGTCCACATACCGGTCCAGCATTCCGCATGCCCGGGTCAGCAGCGCCGCCAGGCTGCGCCGGGGCATGGGATCCAGCACGGCGCACACCATGATGTTGGAAAGGATCCACGGGGTCCAGTTGTTCAGGTCCTTCCGCCGGAATCCCATCCACCAGAAATCATCCGTCGCCATGAACGGGCGGAGAATCCGCCGCCGGATTTCCTCCCGGATCCGTTTCCGGATCAGCGGGGATACCGCGTCCAGCCTTTTCCCCAGCAGGGAGGCCGTCAGTGCCAGGATCATTCCCGTCTGGGCGCTGAACAGGTCGATATACGGTTTCCGGATATCCGGCAGCGGGTATTCCGGAGCCTTCGGGGCTCCGGGAATCGGGTTGATGTTATGCGCGCTGATCACCCAGCTGCTTTCCTCGCACAGGTGCCAGATCCCGTCCAATACGTCGTCCGTACCGGCGTCCGGAAACGCGCAGCACCGCAGCACCGCGGCGCAGAGCTTCCTGCGGCGGGTGAAATACGGTTTTTCATCTGCCTGCCGGTCCCCGGTCCGGGCAAACGCGAGGAATCCGGTCGCGCTGCGTTCCGGATACGGCGTCTTCCCGTACCGTTCCCCCAGCTCCCGGATCTCCTGCCGGTATTCCTCCGGGACGGCTTCCCACGCGTTCCTGTTCTCCGCCGGCGGATACAGTTCCCGCGTTCCGCCCCGCAGCAGCTCCTCCACGGGATGCTCCTGCAAAAACTCGGTAAAAATCATCCTGCTTATCCCTTCAGTCCGGATGTGGCAATGCCCTCAATAAAATACCGCTGCAGGCACAGGAATACAACCGAAACCGGAAGCAGCGAGCAGAGGGACGCCGCCATGATCAGGTGATAGTCGCTGGAGTTTTCCTGGATAAACCGCCGCAGGCCCACCTGCACCGTCTTGTTGATATCCCGGGTCAGGTAAATCATCGGGCCCATGTAGTCGTTCCAGGTATTTACAAACGTAAAGATGACCAGCGTTGCGATCGCCGCCTTGGAAAGCGGCAGCATGATGCGCGCCCAGATACCGTATTCGCTCAGCCCGTCCAGACGCGCGGCTTCGCACAGCTCCGTGGGAATCGAACGGTAGAACTGCCGCATCAGGAACACCCCGAACGCGGAGAACGCCTGCAGCACGACCATCGCCCACAGCGTGTCGTACAGGCCCATGGACCGCATCATGATGAACTGCGGCAGCATGTACGCCTGCCACGGCACCGCGATCGTCCCGATGTAGCAGAGGAACAGCGCGTCCCTCCCGCGGAAATTCAGCTTCGCGAACGCGTACGCCGCGAAGGAGGACGTCAGCGTCTGCAGCAGCGTCACCACGATCGCGATGAACGCCGTGTTTTTGAAATAGGTGACCAGCGGCACCTTCTGCCAGATCAGCGAATAGTTCTCCCAGCGGAACGTCTCCGGGATCCAGCGCATCGGGAACGCGAAGACCTCCCGGTCCAGCTTCAGGGAGGAGGAGATCATCCAGACAAAGGGGATCAGCGTGAACACCGCCAGGGCGATCAGCACAATCCATACGATGATCCGGAGGATCCTGCGCAGGGTCGGGTTGTCCTTCCGGATTTCCCTGCTGTGAATGGCCGTTTCCATCGTTCTTCCTCCCTTCTCAGTCGTTGGAGAATTTCTTCTCGGAGCTGAACTGGATAATGGTAACCAGCAGCACGATCACCAGCAGCACCATCGAAATGGCGCTGGCCTGGCCGTACCGCACCTTGACGAACGCTTCGTCGTAGATGTACGTGACCAGCATTTTGGTCGACCGTCCCGGTCCGCCGTCCGTCATGATGGCTACCACGTCGTAGATCTTGAAGCAGGAAATCACCATCATCACCGATACGAAGAAGGTGGTGGGCTTCAGCTGGGGCAGCGTCACATGCAGGAACTGCTGCCATTTGTTCGCGCCGTCCACCGTGGCCGCTTCCATCAGCTCCCGCGGGATTCCCTGCAGCGCCGCCAGGTACAGGACCATGTAGTAGCCCATGTTCCGCCAGACGCTCACCAGGATGATGGACCAGATCGCCATGGTGCTGTCCGCGGTCCATGCCTTGTTGAAGTCGATTCCCAGCCCCATGATCAGCTGGTTGACCGGCCCGTCCTTCATCAGCATGAAGGACCAGCACACGCAGATCGCCACCATCGACGAAACGTAGGGGAAGAAGAAGACCGTCCGGAAGAACACCGCGCCCCGGATCCGGTTCAGCAGCAGTGCCAGCGCCAGCGCGCACACGATCGTCAGCGGCACCGTCACCACCGTGTAGAACACCGTGTTTTTCAGCGCGATGCCCAGGTCCGCCCGGTTGAAGAAATACCCGATCCCTTTCTCCGCCACCTTTTTCGTGGCAAAGATGGTCGCGTAGTTATCCAGGCCGACAAATTTCAGCTTGGAGATGTCCCCGCCGTTCCATTCGAACAGTGACAGCGCGATCGCGCAGATCACCGGGACCAGCGTAAAGACTGCGAATCCGATAAAGTTGGGAGCCAGGAAGGAATACGCCACCAGCGTGTTTTTCCGTTCCAGCTTCCCCATTTTATACCGGACTTTCCTGACTTCGGCCTGGCTCATGTCTCATCGTTCCTTTCCCGTGTCCTGAAAAAAGGCAGGGAAGGCAAGCCGCCTTCCCTGCCTCGGGATCAACTGTCCTTTAAAGGATTATTCAAACAGTTCAGCCACCCGTTCGTTCATCTCTTCGATGCCCTCTTCGGGGGTGATCTCGCGGGCCATGATCATCGTGTGCTCTTCGTTCACGATCGTCTTGATGTCGGAGACCTTCTCAGCCACCGGCCACTCCATGGCGACGGCGGAAGGAAGCAGCGCGCCCTTGCTGGTCTCGTCAGCCGGGAAACCTTCGACGGAAGCCATGCTCGCGGCGACTTCTTCGGAAACCCATGCGGGACGGGCACCGACGGAAGCGGTAGCCTTGGCGCCTTCCACGCCGCCCAGCCAGGAGACGTACTCCCAGGCCAGATCCTTTTTCTCGGACTTGGCGTTGATCATCGCGCCGGTCAGGTTGCCGAAGGAGGAACCCGCGGCCACGCCTTCAGCGTGCGGAACGGCGGTGATGCCCCAGTTGAAGTTGCAGGTGCCGTCCTTGTTGTAGCCGATCAGCGTGGACACATACCAGTAGCCCATGGGCAGCATCGCCACGTTGCCGTTGGCGAACGCCGCGGAGTAGTGCAGGCCGGAAGCCTTCAGGTCCGCGTAGCTCATGCAGGCGCCGCTGTCTTCCAGGTCCTGGTACAGCTTGTAGAAGTAAAGCAGGTCGTCATAGTTTTTGTCAGCCAGGGTGTTCACGCCGTCGCAGACCGCCCAGTTGGCAACCGCGGACAGCCAGGTGTGGTAGTGCGTGCCGTAGATGCCCTTATCCTTGTCGGTCAGCTTCTTGGCCAGTTCGGCGTACTGATCCCAGGTCATGTCGTTGGTGGGATATTCAACGCCGGCGGCGTCAAACAGGTCCTTGTTGTAGAACAGCACCCAGAAGTCGCTGCGGAACGGGATGGCGTACTGCACGCCGTCCACCGCGTAGTTCACTTCCGTGCCCACGAAACCGGACATGTCATAGTTCGCCGTGTCCAGCGGGGCGGCGAAGCCCTGGGCCTGCCAGTTGATCAGGTTGTCGATTTCCTTGATCATGAACACGTCGCTGGTGTCTCCGCCTTCCAGCATGGTGGTCGTCTTCACCGCGTAGTCCTGGGAAGCGACGTCCACGTATTCGATGGTGACGCCGGGATGGGAAGCTTCAAACGCTGTCTTCTGGGCGTCCAGGTAGGGGGTGGTGGTGGCGTCCCAGGTCACCACGGTCAGCACCTGGTTGCCTTCAGCCAGGGCGGGGATGGCCAGCAGCACCATCATGGCCGCCAGCACCATTGCCAACATTTTCTTCATGGGAATATCCTCCTCTGTAATAATCTCAGGAAATGTTACCGGTTTCACAGTTCGGAGTATTCGGTCAGCCCGCCCCTTTGCCGATTCGCCGCGTATTTCCCTGTATTTGTCTTTATTCTATGGTTTATATCCCTTTTTGTCAAGTATAATTCGAAAAAAATGTATGAATCCGGAAAGACAATATTTTGTTATCGGTAACATTTTTCTTGCTTTTTCATTTCCGGCGTGCTATATTGGTCCCGGAATGATTTCCCGGAGGAAAACCGTATGAACAGGAAGACAACGATCTATGATATCGCCCGTGAAGCCGGGGTGTCCACGGCGACCGTCACCCGCGTGGTCCGGAAGGATCCCCATGTAAAGGAATCAACCCGCCTGAAGGTGCAGCAGGTCATCGACGCCCACGCCTATACGCCCAGCGTCTCCGCCCAGAACCTGGAGGGCGGCGGCAGCCGCACCCTGGCCGTGGTGCTTCCCGTGGTATCCAACCTGTATTTCAACCGGATCTTTGACGCGGCCTACTGGGAAGCCGGAAGAAACGGATACAGCGTCCGCCTCTTCCAGACCATGGAAAACCAGGCCATTTCCTCTGAGATTGTCAGTGAACTGCTCCGCTGCCGCATGGACGGCGTCCTGTTCGCGGGCAGCATCTGGTCTGCGGACCGGCGCGACCTGAACAGCGCCCTGCAGAAGCTGGGCCGCTATATGCCGGTTGCAACCATCTGCCCGGATGATGTTTCGCTGGAATGCATCTGCATCCAGAGCGACCTGGTCAACTGCTCCCGGCTTCCCATCCGCCATCTCCACACGCTGGGTCACCGGCGCATCGCCTTCCTCGGCGGTTCCATGCACAGCCGGGATACTTCCCGCCGGGGCGTGGGTTTCCTGGAGCAGCTGCGCCTGATGGACCTGCCGGACGATCCCGCCTATCACGTGGACGCCGGGTATGATATGGAAAGCGGCGAACGGGCCACCCTCCGGATGCTCTCCGGGCTGGACCGGAACCGCTGGCCCACCGCCATCGTCACCTTCAACGACCTGGTAGCCCTCGGCGTCATGAAGCAGCTGAAAAAAATGGGACTGAAACTCCCCGACGACATGGCGATCATCGGCTGCGACAACCAGTTCTTCTGTGCCTACACGGATCCCTCCCTGACCTCGGTGGATCTCCACCCGGAGGAAATGGCCCGGAGCGCCGTCCGCGAACTGCTGCTGGCCCGGGAATCCTCTTCCTCCCGCTCCTTTGCCATGGTCCGGGAAGCCACCCTCGTGGTCCGTGAAAGCTGCGGCGCGCAGCTGGGTTTCCGTAAACTGTAATCCCGGAGGAAAAAGAAATGATCACGATTCTTGTCCAGGCCGCTGACGGCACCGTCCTCGCTTCCTCGGAGCATCCGGAGGAAGCCTTCCTCTCCGTAGACCGCGTTTACCAACCCGGCGATGTCATCCGCATCACCGGCGGCAGGCACCTGAGGGTGCAGATGGACCAGGCGCTTCCTTCCGGGGAAGTCTTTCTTCCCGACGGAAAGATGACCTGGCCCGTTCCCTGCGGGGAACACCGCCTGGCATACGCCCCGGGGCTCTTTGAAGCGCCCCGGCATATCATTGCCGCGTCCGCCGTCCCGGCTGATACGCTCCGGCAGGTCCGGAATGTTGCCTGCAATCCTGCCGACCTGCGGGGGGATACTGATTTCTACCCTCACTGCACCGCCAATGTGGAGACCCGGAATGAGGCGTGTTTCTGCGCCCGTAACGTCATCGACGGCGTCCGCCTGAACACCTTCCACGGGGAATGGCCCTTCCAGAGCTGGGGGATCGGCGCCCGGGAGGATGCCTGGTGCCTGCTGGACCTCGGCCGTCCCGTCATTGCGGAAAAAATGGCGCTGACCCTCCGGGCGGATTTCCCGCATGACGCTTACTGGACCGCCGGCCATGTTGTCCTGTCGGACGGCACCGACCTGTCCTTCTCCCTGCGGAAGACCGGGGACCGCCAGTGGGTGGACCTGGGAAACCGGACGGTCCGCTGGCTTCGCCTGGAGCGGCTGGTCAAGAGCGACGATCCCTCCGCCTTCCCCGCCCTGACGCAGCTGGAGCTTTACGGTTCAGAGCCGTGTGATCCGTAAGGCCTCCGGCCCGCTGCCGCCGTCTGCTTCGGATCATTGTAAAACCCCCGGGAGCTTTGCTTTCAAAGTCTCCCGGGGGGTTCTTTTTCCATAGGGCCGCTTTTATTCCTTTTCCGGCTCGCACCGCAGGGTGGCGGCGCTTTCCGGCATTCCTTTCCCGGTTACGGTCAGCCGCACCTCTCCCGCTTCGCGGTCCGGGCGGAGAATCGCCAGGGCGCGGCCGCGCCAGGTCACGGTTTCCTTGTCCGTATAGTCCTCATCCGTGACCGGGTTGGCGCTGCCGAAGCCCATCAGCTCCGCCGGTCCCGTTACCTGCGCGGTCAGCGGGATTTCCGCGTCCGGAACCACGTTTCCGCGTTCATCCTCCGCCTGTATTTCCACATAGGCCAGGTCGTTCCCGTCTGCCTTCATCACCGTTTTTTCCGGTACCAGGCGCAGGCGTACCGCCGGCCCGGCGGTCTCCAGCACCGTCCGGCTGACCTCCTGTCCGTCTGTATAGCTGACCGCTTCCACCCGTCCCGGCCTGTACACCGTTTCAAAGCAGGCGCTGCAGGGCAGGGGCCGTTCCCGGCTCACTTCCTTCCGGCCGATGGATTCCCCGTTCACGAACACTTCCACCTCTTGGGCGTTGGAGAATACCAGCAGTTCCGCCGGTTTTCCTTCTTCCCCGGCGTAGTGCCAGCGGGCACTCACCGCGGGAAATCCCCAGGGGGTGATCAGCTCGGTCTTTCCGAAGTCGTCCGGCTGCCGGGAAAACAGGAAGGTCTCCCGGTTTCCCCACACCACGCTGCGGTAGGCGCCCTGGGGCGTCAGCCTGCCGGTAATATCATAATCCGCGTCATTGGCCGTCCGCCAGGGGAAGGGCGAGCCGTCCGGGGGCATCAGGGACCAGGCTCCTTTTTCGATCATCGGGTCCCCCTCCGCGAAGGACGCCGCTTTCCCGATCCCCGCTTCTCCCAGGTAGTCCCAGGCAGTCCAGGTAAAATCGCCGATCACATAGGGCAGTTTTTCCACCAGCGGCCAGCGGTAGCCGATCTCCTTCGGAAAGTTTTCCGATCCCAGCATCACCCGGTTCGGGAACATTTCGTGATCCCGTTCATACAGGTCTTCCATATAGTTGTAGCCGACGATGTCCAGTCCGGCGGCAAAGGGTTCCGTCACCTTTTCCCACAGGTTTTCCGCCGCTTCGTTCCCGGCGTTCTGGGCTTGGTTCATCCCCTCCGCCAGCTCGTCATCCAGGCCGCTCCACATGGAGCAGATTCCGTTGCTGACCGGCCTGCTTCCGTCCAGGCGCCGGATCGTCTCCGCCAGGCGTGATGCCAGGATGTATCCGCCGTTCATGCCGCCGCGCTCCGGAATCTCGTTGCCCGTGGACCAGATCACCACGCAGGGATGACTGCGGTCCCGGCGCACAAAAGCGGTCAGGTCCTTCTCCCAGTCTGCTGCGAAGAACTGGCTGTAATCCCCGCCGCGCTTGGCGGTTCCCCAGGCGTCAAAGGCCTCGTCAAAAACGTACATCCCCAGCCGGTCGCAGGCTTCGATCAGCGCCGCGGAAGGCGGATTATGCGCGGTCCGGATGGCGTTGAACCCGGTTTCCTTCAGCTTCCGGACCTTTCTTTCCTCCGCCGCGTAAACGGATACCGCGCCCAGCAGCCCGTTGTCATGGTGGACGCAGCCGCCCTTCAGCTTGACCGTTTTCCCGTTGATCTGCAGCCCCCGCACCGGATCCGCTGTAATGGTCCGGATCCCGAACAGGGTTTCCGCCTCATCCGTTGTTTTTTCCTCTGCCTCCACGAAATGGGTCCGCATCACGCCGAGGTCTGTCACCCGGGCCCTGACCCGGTACAGGTTCGGGGTTTCCGCGTCCCACAGCCGCGGCTCCCGGACATGGAGGGCAATCCGCGCGGTCTCCCGGCTGCGGGCGTTGACCTGCACCGTCTGTTTCCCGGACGCGGCGACCTCTCCGTTGTCTTCCCGGACCAGGAGGATCTCCGCCTCCGCCAGCCTGTTCTCCGCGGTATCGTTCCGGATCTCGGTTTCCGTTTCCAGGAAGGCGTATTCTCCCGCCACTTCCCGGGTCCGGGCGAAAATCCCGTCCGGCTCGATATGCACCCTGGGGCCGTGCAGCAGCCGGGCGCCCCGGTACAGCCCGGATCCGGTGTACCACCGGGAATTGGGCTGCATGCTCGTGTTGACATGGATGGTGATCCTGTTTTCCGCGCCGAAGGTAACCAGGTCTGTCAGGTCCACGCAGAACGGCGCGTAGCCGTAGTGCTGCGCCCCCGCCTTGCATCCGTTGACCTCCACCGTGGCGTTCATCATCACCCCGTCAAACTGCAGGCCCACGCATTCCTTCTCCCACTCCCGGGGAATCTCCAGACTCCGGGTATAATTGCTGATTCCCCCGGTAAAGTATCCCATGTCCGACCGGGCCGGGGCCGACGGGCTCACCGGGGTGCCGATCATCCCGTCATGGGGCAGCCGGACAACCGTCCCGGGATCATTCCTGAGCATGCTGAGGGAATCATGGAATCCCCTCCTGAAAACCCACCCGTCATTTATGCAGATCTGTTTCACTGTGTTCAGCCTCCGTGATCGTATTCATGGTTCCGCGGCGCCGTTTCCCCTTCGCGCCGGCTTTGTCGTTTTCCTTTGCTGTTATCTTATCACATTTTTCCCGAAAGCGAAACGTTTCTGTTCATGCGCCGGAAATTTTCCGGGATTCCTTCCCTCCCCGCGTTCCGGACGCCGGCCGTACGGTACAGGAAAGCTCCCTTCCTGTACAGGAGGGGAGCTTTTTTTCAGTCCAGGTATCCTTCCCTGGCCTGGATGCCGAACCGCTTTTCCAGCTGGTGCATCTGTTCGTCTGTAATGGTGTTGATCCTCGGCAGGTGGGCGGTCTTCATATAGATCTCCGCCGCTTTCTCCGCGGTTTCGATCAGCCCGAAGGTTTCGTCCAGGTCCTTCCCGGCCCCGTAGATGCCGTGCTGGCTCCAGACGACCAGCCGGGCCGTCTCCATTTTTTCCGCCGTCGCCTCCCCGATCTCATTGGTGCCGCAGAGCATCCAGGGAAGCACGTTCACGCCGTCCGGGAAAACCACGATGCATTCCGTGCACATCTGCCAGAGCGTACGCGTAAATTCCCTTTCGTCCAGCGGATGCACATAGGTCATGGCCAGCAGGTTTGCCGGATGGCAGTGCATGATCACCCGGTTCCGGGGATCTGCCTTCAGCCGGGCCACATGGCTCATCATATGCGCCGGGAACTCGCTGGTGAACTGTCCCCCATCGGAGTATCCCCACAGCAGGTCCGCCTTCTGCCCCTGTGCCTTCAGCCGGACGATCCCCAGGTTCACCTCCGGGGCATACTGGATATTCCTGAAATACTTTCCCGTACCCGTCACCAGGAAGAACCGGCCGTCCAGTTCCGGCGCGCTGAACCCGGTGGGGATTGTGCGCAGCACGTTTTTGGGATCCAGGTATTCAGCGGCCTCTTTTTCCTCCAGCATCATGCTGATATTCCCGCCGTTCCGCTCATCCCATCCCTGGTCGTACATGCAGGTCGCGGTACGGATCATCTCCGTCATAAAAGGTGCGTCCAGTACATATTTCATCTGCGGTTCACCAGCACTTTCCCTTCATATTCCCTGACCCGCGGATACCATTCGCCGTCCAGGGGCTTTCCGCAAACCCGGCAGTATTCATCCCACACGTCCCCGAAGGGCAGGGTCTTCAGTTCCTCCTGGAGGATCATCAGCTCTGTGAAGCGGCTTTCATCCTGCAGTTCCTTCAGCCTGTCGTTCGGCTGCAGCAGGGCGAAGAGCAGTGCCTTCTGCAGGTTCCGGTATCCGACGGTCCAGGCCGCGATCCGGTTGATGCTCGCGTCAAAGTAATCCAGCGCGATATGGATCCGGCCCTCCGGCCCGCCGCAGCGGACGATTTCCCGCGCGATCTCCCTCGTTTCATCGTCCAGCAGTACCACGTGGTCGCTGTCCCAGCGGATCGGCCGGGTCACATGCAGCGCGATCTCCGGGAAGAAAGCCATCAGCGCCGGGATCTTGTCCGATACGACTTCCGTCGGATGATAATGGCCGTTGTCCATCAGCGGGATGCACTTGTCCCTGTTCATTGCCGCGTAGGACAGGGCGAATTCCGCGCTCCCCGTGGTATAGGCTTCCACGCCGATCCCGAAGACCTTGCTCTCAATGCAGGGTTTCACCTTGCTGAAGTCGTAGGGTTCAGACAGGATTTCATCCATGGACTCCCGGTAGCGGATCCGGGGTCCCAGGCGGTCCCCCGGGATATCCTTGAAACCGTCGCCGGTCCAGATGTTCATCACGCAGGGTTTCCCCAGCTCCTCCGCCAGGGAACTGCTGATCCGGATGCACGCCTTCCCGTGTTCAATCCAGAATTTCCGGGTCTCCGCGTCAGGCGAGGACAGTGTCAGCGGATCGCACTTCGGATGGGAAAAGAACGTCGGGTTGAAATCGCATCCCAGGCCGCGTTCCCTGCAGAATTCGACCCACTTCCGGAAGTGTTTCGGCTCCAGTTTGTCCCGGTCCGCCCATTCGCCGTTTTCAAAAATCGCGTAGCTGGCATGCAGGTTCATCTTCGGCGTGCCCGGAATCAGGCTGAGCACCTGGTCCAGGTCGTCCATCAGTTCCTCCGGGGTCCGGGCCCGGCCCGGATAGTTCCCCGTGGTCTGGATCCCGCCCGTCAGCGGTTTGGACGGATCCGTGTCAAAGCCGCGCACGTCGTCCCCCTGCCAGCAGTGCAGGGAAACCGGGATATCCTTCAGGATCCGGATGGCCGCCTCCGCGTTCACTCCCGATTCCGCGTACCGTTTCCTTGCTTCTTCAAAGCTCATAAATCCGCCTCCATCTGTATTTTCAGGTTTCCCCGGATCGTTGCCTCAATGGGCAGCGCGATGACTTCCCTGCCCGTTGCCTCTTCGGTCAGCCGGTTCAGGAACCGGTTCTTTGCCCCGCCGCCGGCAATGCAGATCTTCCGGTAGCGGGTGCCGGTATGCCGTTCGGCTTCCTCTGCCGCCCGGCGGTATCCTTCCGCCAGGGAGCGGTACGCGCACCGGAAATACCCGGCCGTGCTTCCCGGAGGATGGGGCAGCTTTGCGTCAAACGCGGCTTTCATGCTTTTCGGTGCCATGAAAACCGGGTCATTCACATCCACCAGGCCGTCAAACCGGTCTTCCTCCGCCTCAGCCGTGATCTCCTCCCACGGTTTGTCCGGGCACAGTTCTTCGCGCAGCCGGTTTGCCAGCCACATGCCCGTGATATTCTTCTGGTACCGGTTATAGCCGACGCCGCCTTCGTTGGACCAGTTGGCCGCCCGGCTGTCCTCGCCGGTCAGGGGCTTCTTTGTTTTCACGCCCAGCAGCGACCACGTGCCGGAGGAAAGGTAAAGCCCGTCCCCGTCCACGGGAATCCCCTCAACTGCGCTGGCGGTATCATGGGTGGCGCAGAGTACGACCCGGATCCCGCGGTACTCCCCGAGGGCTGTTCCCGGTTTCTGCAGCGGTCCGAACAGGTGCTCCGGAAGCGCCAGCGCCCGGATAATCCCGTAATCATATCCGCCGGTCCTCGCGCTGACCATTCCGCCGGTCGTGGCGTTCGTATATTCATGGCTCTTCACGCCGCAAAGCTTATACATCAGGTATTCCGGAATCATCAGGAAATCCGTGGCCTCGTCCAGCCTGCCCGCCAGCTTGTCCGCGTACAGCTGGTAGATCGTATTGAAAGGCTGGAACTGGATCCCGGTCCGCTGGTACAGTTCCCGGAAAGGAATCCGCACATGGACCTCCCGGATGGCGGCTTTCGTCCTGTCATCCCGGTAGGCGTAGCACGGCAGGATCTCCTTGTCCCCGCGCATCAGCACATAGTCCACGGCCCAGGTGTCGATGGACAGGCTTTCGATCTGCGGGTATTTTTCCAGCGCTTTCCCGATCCCGGCTTTGACATGCCCGGTCAGTACCTCGGGGTCCCATACCAGGTGTCCGTCCTGTTCTGTCACGCCGTTGGGAAAGCGGTATACTTCCTCCGTCTGGATATCCCCGTTTTCCCACCACCCGACAACGTGCCTGCCGCTGGAAGCGCCGATATCGATCGCGAGATATCTCTTCATCGCGGGTTCCTCCCTCCGTTTGGTTCACAGGGTAACCGGGATAAAGCGGGGCCGTTCCGCCAGGTGGGTGTTCGGGCTGTGAAGCGCGAGGCGGAGTTCGCCCTCCGGGGTCCGGAACAGCATTCCGTGTCCCCCGTCCTTTGTAAAGAGCGGTTCCTTCTGGATAAAATGCCCGTCGATCTCCCCGTTGTCCGAAACCGCAAGGCCCTGCACATAGTCTTTTCCGCTGAAACCGGACCACAGGCACAGCAGCGTCCCGTCCTCCTTCCGCCAGAGGAAAGGCCCGTCCGTCACGTGCCCGGTCTTTCCGGATGAATGGCGGATCTCCCTGCTCCAGGGGGCTTCGGAAGCCCGAAAAAGTAGGAACGGTTTCCCTGCCGGCTCCCTGAGGTCCGGGGTGAGCTTCATCGCGTGGATCTCCCCGTCGCCGGCCTGGACCCATTCATGGCAGAAAACCATATACGGCGTCCCGTCCGCGGATACATGGAATGTCCCGTCCAGGCACTCCCATTCCGCCGGGGTTACAGGCCCGTCCGACCAGGGCTCAAAGGGACCCATGGGCGATCCCGCCCGCAGGATGGCCGTGCCCCTGCGCCGCGTTTCGCTTTTGAAGCTGGCGAACATATAGTACATTCCCTGCCACGGGTGCACCTCCGGCGCCCAGTAGTTCCTGTCCGCCCAGAAGGTTCCGTCGTTCCGGAAACAGGTGATGGGCCCTTCCCAGTTTTCAAGGTCCTTCCCCCTGTAAACGTCAAAGCCGTCCGCCGGTCCCCAGCAGGTTCCGCCGCGGGTTCCGTAAAGGTAGTAGGTCCCGTCGCAGGCAAGCACAAACGGATCCCGGATATTGATCTGGTCTGTCCGGATCATGGTTTATTCCCTTTCCTCCTCCGGCTGCGGCGCCGCGACGTCCGGCCGGTCTGTTTCTTCGTTCCGGGTTCCCCTTCCGTGCCTGTACTGCAGCGGCGTCTCGCCGGTCACCTGTTTGAAGCGGCGGATAAAGGATCCCGGGTCATAGTAACCTGACCGGGCGCTGATATCCCGGATGGTCAGGTCGGTGGACGCCAGCAGTTCCTTTGCATGCTCCACCCGCAGCAGCGTCAGGTATTCCAGGGGCGACATATCCATCTTCCCCTTGAAGGACAGGCTGAACCGCGTCGTGGACAGGCCCAGCGAGTCCGCCAGCGCCGTGATGGAGATTTCCGGATCGCTGAAATGCTCCTCCATGTACCGGACCACCTGGTCGATCCCGTCCTCTTCCTCCGGCTCATCCCCGCCGTTGTCCCCGTCCCCGCTGAGCAGCAGGTCGCACAGCTGCCGCAGCAGTTCGTCCAGGTCGTCGATGGACTGGCAGGAGGTCAGGGAGAAAATATTGTAGATCTCATGCACGGGGCCGCTGCCCGACAGGGCTGCCGTGTGCGTATGCACCAGGGAGTTGATTACGTCGCTGTAGATCATCCGGAACGCGAAGGGAGACATGTTCGTGTTCTTCAGGAAATGCAGCAGGTCGCTGATCCGCTTGTCCAGCACCTCCCGGTTCCCGATCGACAGCGCCTGGCTGATGGCGTTGGTGATCTTGCGCGCCTGGGGCAGGATCTCCGGCAGGTTGGAGGAGATGTCGCTGTACCGGAGCACCTTCTGGCTGCCCATCACAAAACGGTTTTCATACGCGGCGGAAGCTTCCAGGTAGGCCGCCGGCGCTTCCGTGAAATCGCTGTGCGGCAGGGAGATGGCGGTAACGCACCTTCCCCCGCTGTTTTCTCCCTCGCTGCGGATCATTTCCGCCATTTCCGGGAGGATCTCCGGATCTTCCGCGAAGACCAGGTACAGGTTCGCTTTCAGGGCAACCAGCTCCACGCCGGCGCCCGAATACCCGGAAAAACCGCTGAAGGGGCCGGCGGCCAGGTCCAGGGGATGGTCCTCTCCGCTGCTCAGGATCACCGCGAACACGGCCCGGTCGATTTCCAGCCCGACTGCGCGGCCCGCTGCCGCCGCTTCCTCCCTCGTATCAAACCGTCCTTTTACAAACCTGAACACGAAATCGTGCCGCTGTACGGGCAGCGCCAGTTCGAGCCTGGACGACAGTTCCTGGTTCCGGGTTGTCAGCGTCCGGATCCCGCTGGAAATCTGCTGCAGCTCGTCCCGCGGCGCTTCGCCATCCGGCCGGGAAAGCATTCCCGTGATCGCGCGGATCGGGTTCGCGTGCCGCCGCGCCATCCACAGCGCGAGGGCCAGGCTCAGTACAACAAAGACGGGCAGGATCGCCAGGCTGCTGAAAATCTTCCGGAATATGGAAGCGTTGATGTCCGCGTTCCGCAGCACGGCGGTATAGGACAGGCCCCAGTTCTTTCCGGAGAACGTGACCTGCGTCCAGTCCTGTCCGTCCCAGCTGAAAGTCCTTGAAAAAGTATCCAGGGTATTCTCCAGCTGCTCCGGCGGAACAGCCATGTCCTTCTCCGAGGAGGACAGCAGCACGTCGTCCTGCCGGATATAGGTGCCGGTATGGCCCTCGATCGCGTCAGAGAAAAGGGACCGGTAAACGCTGTCCTTGATCAGGAAGATCAGGACGCCCTTGCCCGCGCCGGGATTCGCCCCCAGGGGAACCAGGAATGTCACCACCCGCGAACTGTCCACCAGGGTGGAGGAAACCTGCTGTGCCGGCAGGATCGTCAGCCGGTCGACGCTCCCGATCAGGGATGTCAGGTTTTCCATCGGCATGTACTCATAGCGCATCATCCGCGCAAAGAGGGAAAGCTCCATGGACGAGGAGGTTGAATAGATCCGGTCGTCCCCGAAAAAATGCAGGAATACATGGTCGCAGAAGGTGCTGCACGTGGTGGTATAGGGAAGCAGCTGGCGCTGCAGGTCATAGGCCTTCCAGGGTTCTTCGCTGTACCGGAAAAACTCGATCTGCGGGCTCAGGCCGATCTCCTCCGCCGTGTTCAGCATGGCGGAGATATAGCTCTCGTGCTGGGCGGCGATTCTTGAAAGCCGGTTGATCTGGTTGTTGATGATCTCTTCCCGGACCTCTCCGCTGAGCCGGACATACACGTATCCGGCGCTGCTGAAAAACAGCACCATCACCACCGCGATATACGACAGCGCATATCGGATGAAAACAGAGGACCGGCTCTTTCTGATCACGTTTGTTACTCCTCCCAGCGGTCGTAGATCTGCTGGTAAATCCTGCGGTATTCCCTGCTCCCGTTCTCTTCCAGCTCTTTCAGGAATGCTTCGCGGCGCTCCGCGGTCACGCCCTGCGTCACCATCGCGACGATTTCAGCGTCCACCAGGGACTTCAGCTTTGCTTTCAGCCGGGAGGTCTCCGCGGACTGGTCCGTCGTCTTGGGTGCCACGGTGGTCAGGATTTTTGCGGATACCGGCTCCAGCACGCCCGCTTCCCCGTACAGTTTGCAGTAGCCCGCCTTCTCCTGCCTGTGGGCGGCGGGAACGTAAACCGACGCGTAGTAGTCCGCCGGTGCGAAAAACTGTCCGCAGATGACGGGAACGGATTTGTAAAGCTCATTGTCCGGCGGCACATAGCTGACCTCGTACCTGCCGTCCTCCCGTTTCACAAGGGTGTCGCCGACAGGCCCGTTCTGGGAAACCAGCATGTTTTCCGTCTCAAACTGGGCGTCCAGCCACCGCAGGCTGGCCTCAATGTCCCGGTTGTCCGTGGTCAGGGCCGCGCCGAACTCAATAATGTCCATGTTCCTCGGCAGGCACGCCTTTTTCCCTTCGGCGTGCACCGGCAGCATGATTCCGTAATCCGCGGCGGTTTCCGGATTCAGCGCGGTGTTCTGCAGCCGCCAGTAGCTGAACATCCCCGTATTGCCCTCGTTGACCTTTGCCGCCCAGATGCTGCTCCCCTGGCTGATAAAGTCAATATCCAGCAGGCCTTCCGCGTACATCCGGTGCAGCCATTCCGCCGCCTCGAAGAAGCTGTCCTCCGCCGGGGCGAAGTGTACGTTCCCCTTTTCGTCCAGGTACACGTAATCCTCGTTCAGCGGAAGCCCGAAGAAGGAAAACAGGTTGTAGATCCCCGTCGTGTTGTCGTCAAAGGTGAATTCCAGGGGGATTTCGTCCTGCAGGCCGTTCCCGTTCGGATCGTCATTCCGGAAATGCCGCAGCACCTCCGTCAGTTCTTCCGTCGTTTCCGGAACAGGAAGGCCGAGCCGGTCCAGCCATTTCTTGTTGATGAAAAAATGTCCGTTGGTGTTGACATCCTGGGAGATCAGGAATCCAAGCTGGTAGATATGCCCGTCGGACGCGGTCAGCTGCTCCCGCAGGCCGGCTTCGTCCATCCTGGACGCGTAGTTCGGCAGGAATCCCTTGTTGATATACTCGTCCAGCGGCACCAGCAGGTGCCGGGTCACGCCGTATTCTTCGATATCCAGGGATCCGCGCAGGATCAGGTCCGGCATCTTTCCTTTGGCGAACGCCAGGTTCACGGAGCTGGACCATTCCGAATCCCGGACCTCGTTGAAGTCCACATGGACGCCTGTCTGCTCTTCGATCTTCCGGAAATACCACATGCTGCTGAAGTCCACTGCGATATTTTCGATCTCATACTGCAGGGCGGAAAGGGACGCGGACGCGCCGGAAGCCTGGTTTCCGGCTTCCTGCGGGGCGCAGCCTGTCAGCAGCAGCGCGGCCGCTGCTGCAAGGCAGATCAGGATTACGGTTCGTTTCATAATTCCCCCCGATGTATGGCAAAAGGGCACCGCCCCCGGGATTCCGTTCCGGCGGCGGTGCCCGGCGGCTTCGATGCCGATATTGTAGCATCTCAGGCCGCGGCATTCAAGGATTTACTTTGCCAGGTAAGCGTCATAGGCGTTCTGGTACAGTTCGATGTAGCGTTCGGAGCCGATTGCCTGCGCCTTGGCCAGGAATTCGTTCCAGCTGTCGTCGGTCACGCCGTTGCGCACGAAGTCGGCAAAGGATTCGTCCACCAGTTTCTGCAGCTCGGTGTAGATGTCGGCCGCCTCGGTGGCGTCTTCGTTGCTCATCTTGCTCAGGTCGCGCAGGTACTGGAAGCTCTTCGGCTCCAGCACGCCGGCTTCGGCGTACCATTTGCTGTCCTCGTAGCGTTCCACGCGGTGGGGCGCCATCTGGTAGATGGAGGTGTAGTAATCGCCGGGAGCGAAGAACTGGCCCATCGTGACGGGTACGAACTGGTACAGGCCGTTGTCCGCCGGGATGTCGATGACTTCATACTTGCCTTCATCGTTCAGCACGATCTGTTCGCCGACCTTGCCGTTCAGGGAGACCATCATGGTTTCGGTTTCCAGCTGGGCGTCGATCCACTTCAGGGCAGCGACCGGGTCCTTGCAGTTTTGGGTCAGGTACGCGCCGGCTTCCGGCACTTCCAGGATCTGGGAAACGCAGGCCTTGTATCCGTCGGCGGCGGGAGGCAGGATGGACTTGAAGTTTTCGACATTCTCCGCCTTGATGGCCGTGTTGATCAGCCGCAGGTAGCAGAAGTAGCCGACTTCGCCGTCGTTGACCTTGTTGGCCCACAGGTTGGAGTCCTGGGTCAGGGATTCCGGATCCATCAGCTCTTCTTCATACAGCTGGTGCAGCCATTCCACGCAGGCACGCCAGCCGTCCTGTGCGCAGGTGAACTGGACCTTGTTGTCCGCGTCGATGAAATAGTAGTACGTGTTCTCCGGAACGCCGAAGGAAGCAAACTGGTTCCAGATCGTTTCCGGTCCGAACTGGGTGTAGGACGCGGAGAAGGGCCACTTGACGCCGTCCGCCTTCATGGCACGGAGCAGTTCGGTCACTTCGCCGATGGTCGTCGGGGCGGTCTTGCCGAGCTTTTCCAGTTCCTTCTGGTCCACATACCAGGTGCCGGTATGGTTCACGTTCTGGGCCATCAGGAAGCCGATGTAGTAGGTCTTGCCGTCGCTGGCGGGGATGGAGTCGCCCGCGTTGTTGATGTTCAGGCGGCTGACGTAGTTGGGCATGATCTCTTCGGTCAGGTATTCATCGAGGGGCAGCAGCAGTCCCTGGGACACGCCGTACTCTTCCACGTCCACGGCATGGCGCAGGATCATGTCAGGCATCGTGGAGGGATCCGCGAACATCAGGTTCACGTTCGTGGCCCAGTCCGCGTCCTTCACCATCTGGAAGGTTACGTGGGTGTTGGTTTTGGCTTCCAGTTCGTCGAAGAACCAGAGGCCGTTGAAATCGGTGTTCTGGTTTTCCAGCGCGTACTGGAAGGCGGTCAGCTCCGTCTTCTCCTCGGCGAAGGCGGCGCTCAGGCTGAGCAGCATGCAGCATGCCAGCAGCAGGGAAACGAGTTTCTTCATGGGTTTTTCCTCCTTTTATTTTTCAGGGCGCTTGGCCCCTGATTCCGTTGGTGGGTCAGATCATCTGGGAGATCACCCGGTACTGCGAGGGGGTGCATCCCTTGCTTTCCCGGAAGAGGCGGTTGAACGTCGCGACGCTGCCGAATCCGCTCTCCGCGGCCACGTCCCGTATGGGCCGGGTGGTCCGGGTCAGCAGGTCCATGGCGGCTTCCAGCCGCTTCCGGCACAGGTATTCCTTGAAGGAATAGCCGGTCTGGTGCCGGAAGGACCGGGAGAAATAGTAACGGCTGAAGCCGGAAAAATCCGCCACCGTGTCCAGGGAGATTTCCTCCTTGTAGTGATCGTTGATGTAGGTCAGTACCGCGCTGAACACTTCGGATCTCATGCTGTGGACCTCCCCGCCGGCAGCCCGGCTGATCCCGGGAATATACCACTGGGCCAGCAGGGAGTAGATCCGGAGGAGGTAGCTGCAGCACACGGTGTTCCACAGCAGCTCCTGCTTCTGGTACGATTCGTTCATCTTGAGCAGCATTTCCCGGATGCGGATGAAGGCGTCCCCGCCGTCCCGCAGGTGGAACGGCCTCCGGAAATACTTGTCCATGGCCTTGACGTCGCGCATACCCATCACGGTGTCCGCTTCGAACAGGAAGATATACCGGCTGCTGTTCTCCCCCATGGCCAGGGAATGGATCGTGTCCGGGGGGATGATCAGGATCTCGCCCTTGCGGACCTGGAAGACCTTGTCCTCGACGGTGTAGTCCACAGTCCCTTCCGTGACCAGGAGGATCTCCACCGCCGAATGGAGATGCGCGGCATACCGCTGCGGGGTATCGGAATACCAGATCCGTACGGATGCGTCGTCCGGGTAGGTCACATACTCCCGTCTTCCCTGCAGGGCCCTGAGTCCCTCGCTGCGGTCCACAGCCAGGGCCCTGGCCCCGCTCATTGCTGCCTGCGCCATCTGCCTCGCCTCCTCTTGATTCGTTATCCCTTGAGGGCGCCGATCATGACGCCCTTCACAAAATACTTCTGCATGAAGATATAGAGCAGGACGGCGGGAACGGTGGCCACCACGATACAGCAGTACTTGGCGACGTCCGCCTTGCGCAGCGCCTCCTGCAGGCCTCCGAGGTTGTCCGCGTACGCCGCGAAGAAGGTATCGGAGGACCCCGCGGACGACAGGGAGGTCAGGATATCCCGCAGCACCAGCTGCAGGGGGAAGAGATTCCGGTCCCGGAGCATGACCAGGCCGGTGAAGTAGTCGTTCCAGCGCGCGACGCCGTAGTATACCGACAGCACCGCGACAATCGTTCCGGACAGGGGCAGGACGCACCGCAGGAAGTAGGTGAAGTGGTTTGCCCCGTCGATCACGGCCGCTTCATAAAGGTCTTCCGGGATGCTGGTCTGGATATAGGTCCGGGCAACCATCAGGTTCCAGACCAGCACCAGGTTCATCAGGATCATGATGCTCCGGGTATTGAGCAGGCCGAGATCCCGTACATTCAGGAAGATAGGGATCAGGCCGCCCGAGAAGAACATCGTGAAGGTGATCAGGAAGCTTACAATCTTTTTCCCGGCAAACTTGCGGGAAAGCGCGTAGGCGGCGGCCAGGGTGACGAGCACGCTCAGGGCGGAACCCACGATCGTGTAGAAGACGGAATTCAGGTAGCTGGTCCACAGTTCGCTGTACTGGAACACCGCTTCATACCCCATCCAGGAAAAATCGACCGGCCAGAACAGGACTTTCCCCTGCAGCACGGCGTCCGGGTCGGAAACCGAGGCGATCAGGATCAGCCAGAGGGGATAAAGCACGATGAACAGGATGACGATCCAGACCGCAATATTGATAGCGTTGAAAACGCGGTCTTTCCGGGTTTCCCGGATGCGGTTGCTTTTTTTGGCGGCAATGGCGGTCATGCTTCCTCCTCCTTTCTCAGAACAGGCTGATATTGCTCGCTTTGCGGGCGATGCCGTTGACGATCATGACGATGACGAAGGTGATCGCGTTCAGGCACAGGCCGATGGCGGACGCGTAGGAAAGCTGGGCCTTGCTGGCGGCAATGCCGACCTTGTAGACATAGACGCCGATGATATCCGAGACGGACATATTTCCGCTCGTCTGCAGGAGCAGCGCCTTCTCCGTATTGGACGAAAGCAGGGAGCCGCTGGTCAGGATCAGCATCATCACCGCGATGGGAATGAGGTGGGGTATGTCGATGTGTTTGATCTTGTCCCAGCGGGTGGCGCCGTCGATGGTCGCCGCCTCATACAGCTGGGGGTCGATGCCGGTCAGCGTCGCGATGTACAGGATGGTGTTCCATCCGGCGTTCTGCCAGATGTCCGATCCGATGAACAGCGGCCGGAACCATTCCGGCTCCATGATAAAGTAGATGCTCTTCCCCCCGGCGGCGGTAATCAGGTGGTTGATGATCCCGTTGGTCGGGGAAAAGAAAAGGTAGATGATACCGGCCAGCACGACCACGGAGATGAAGTGCGGCACGTAGATGGCTGTCTGGCTGAAGCTTTTGAACCGTTTCATCTTCAGCTGGTTCAGCAGGATCGCCATGATGATCGGGATCGGGAAGCCGAAGAGGATTCCGTAGAAATTCAGCAGGAAGGTGTTCAGGAACATCCTTCCGCAGTAATAGCTGCTGAAGAATTTTTCAAAATACTTCAGGCCCACCCACTTGCTCCCGGTGATACCGAAGCTGGCCTTGTAATCCCGGAAAGCGATCTGGACGCCGTACATCGGGCGGTAACAGAAAACAATGAAGAAGGCCAGGCACGGAAGCAGCAGCACCCACAGCTGCCAGTCCCGGCGTACGGCCCTCGCGGCCCTTTGCATGAGTCCGCCGCGTTTCGGTGCGGCGGAAACGGAAATACTCATCAGAAGCCCTCCTTCTGCGTCCCGGTGATTTTTTGAACGATTTCTGTTTTCGCCTTGATTATTGCCCGAAAAAAGCCGGAATGGAAGATGCGAAAATTTTGCACACCGTTGATTTTCAAGGGCTTGCGGGTTTTCCGGAAATGTGCAGTTTTTTTGCGCCTGTCCAAATATTGCTCCGGATGATAAGATGGATCATGGTTGAAAACCGGTTTTGGCCGGGAAAGGGGGGCTGCCTGGATGCTGCCTGAAACGAGCGTTGTCTTCCGTTCGGAGGACGGCCGCCTGATGCGCATATGGAACGCCGCGGAAGAAAAATGCCGCCGGAATCTCAGGGATTTCGGCGGGGATACCGTCCTGGTGGAAGGCGGCGGGTACAATAAAATCTGGCTGGAAACCCAGCCCATGGGCGGGGAAATGTATGCGCTCCGGAACCTGGAAGCGGCGCGGAACAACAGCCTCCTTTTTATGCGCTTCCAGCGGGCGGACGGCCGTCTCCCCGGATCCGTCCGGTGTGTGGACGGACGGCCGGAACCGCAGTTCGACAAATACCAGGGGTTCTGTTTCCCCTTCCACGCCCTGAACCTGTATTACCTGCTCGGCAGGGACCGTCTGTGGCTGGATCAGTTGGCGGAGACCCTGGTCCGTTTTGACGAATGTTTATGGAAAACCCGTCACCTGACCGGCGACGGGCTGCTTTCATCCTTCTGTGTCTATGATACCGGGGAGGACAATGCCCTGCGGTACGGGGATGCCCCCTGCTGGTGGGAGGAGGATAGGCCCCCGGAAGGCTTCCGGGTCGTTCCCATGGCCAGTATGGACGTTACCAGCTGGAGCTTCGCCGCCCGCCGGACCCTTGCGGAGATCTGCCGTCTCCGGGGCGATGCCGCGGCGGCGGATGCCTGGGCGGAAAAGGCGCGCGCTGTCGCCCGGTCCCTGCGGAAAGGCCTCTGGGACGCGAAGCGCGGAGCCCTTTTTGACCGGGACCGTTCCGGAAACACGGTGGATGTCCTGTGCCACAACACGCTGCGCTGTATGTACTGGGGCAGTATCTCCGGGGGAATGGCGGCGCGTTTTGTCCGGGAGCACCTGCTGAATCCGTCGGAGTTCTGGACTCCCTTCCCGCTTCCCAGCGTATCCGTCGGCGACCCGTCTTTCCGCAACGCGCCGGAAAACAACTGGAGCGGGCAGAGCGAAGGCCTGACATACCAGCGGGCGATCCTTGCGCTCGAACGCTACGGATACAGCCGGATCGTCACGCGCCTCGGGGAAAAGCTGATCGACGCCGTCGACCGCTGCGGTCTCCGTTTTACCCAGCAGTTTGATCCCTTCACGGGGAAAGCGTCCCTGGTGAGTACGGAAAACGGCCTTCCGGTTCCTGAAGGAAGCGGCGCGCCGGTGCAGGATTCCTACGGCCCCACCGCGCTCTCCTGCCTGGAGTATATCGCCCACCGTTACGGGATCCATCCGCACCTGGGGCAGGTCTGGTTCAGCCTCGGAAGCGGAAAACCCTATGAATATGAAGCGGTTTTCGCGGGACACGCCTGTTCCGTCCGCAGTGACGGGAAGTATGCGGAAATCCGGATGGACGGAAAAAACCTCGGCCGCCGGAAATGCGGCCGGCGGGTGATCGCCGGGGAGGACGGCACAATCCTCCGCACGGAACTGATTGAAGACAGGGAGGCAGATATATGAGTACACAGTCCGGCAGCCGGCTGCCCGCCTGGTGCGCGGGCCTGGAGGATTCCATGGAGCGGATGGCGCTGTCCCTGGCCCGGGAGGTTACGGGCTGGACAGGTCCGGATACCGTTTTTGTCCCGGAAGATTACGGGTATATCCCGGGGGAAAAGGCCACCGCCGCCCTCCGGCGCGCGGTCGAAGCGGCTGCCCGGCACGGCGGGATCGTCCGCCTGGAGCACGGCGATTATGTCAGCGGCACCCTGGTCCTGGAATCTGGGGTCTGCCTGGAAATCTGTCCCGGCGCGCGCCTGCTGGCAAGCACGGACCTCGCCGATTATCCGGAGCATCACGCGAAGCGGCTCACCGTCCAGGATACCTCCATGGGGATGCACCAGTCTTTGATCTTTGCGGAAGGCTGCCATGATATCTGCCTGCGCGGCGGCGGAATCATGGACGGACAGGGCACACAGGACCACTTCCCCGGCGATGAAACCGCGCAGGGCACGCCCGGCCGGCCCTTCCTGATCCGGATGATTGACTGTACGAATGTCCACGTTGCGAACCTTACCCTGAAAAACGCCGCCTGCTGGATGCAGAATTACCTGAACTGTGAAAACCTGCTCCTGGAGGATCTCACCGTACGCAACCACGCGAACTGGAATAACGACGGCATGGATATCGACAGCTGCCGGAATGTGGTGATCCGCCGCTGCCGTGTCTTCTCAGGGGACGACGCCCTCTGCTTCAAAGGAGCGGGAGAGCGTGAGCTGGCCCGTATCCTCGTGGAGGACTGCGACTTTTATTCCGCGTGCAACGCTGTCAAGGTCGGCACGGATACCCAGGGGGATTTCCGGCAGGTGTATATCCGCCGGTGCCGGATCGGCGGCCTGGAGGAGGATCCCTCCGGCCTGAAACATCCCTGCGCTGACAGCGGGATCTCGCTGGAAATGGTGGACGGCGGAACGCTGGAGGATTTCCTGATCCGCGGCGTCCGGATCACCCGGGCATGGAGTCCCTTCTTCATGCGCCTGGAAAACCGCGGAAGGGTAAAGCCGGGGGATCCGGTTCCCGGCCCCGGTATCCTGCGCCGGGTCCTGGTTTCCGGGATCACCGGGGACAAAAACGGCCCCCGGGGATCCTACCTGATGGGCATCCCGGAGCAGCCGATCCGGGATATCGTATTTTCCGGTATTGAGCTGCGCCAGGAGCCCTCCGTCCTTCCCGTGATGTCGGACGGCGACTTCCCCGACCTGCGCGGCGTCTATCCGGACGCTCATATGATCGATGCTGTCGGGAACGCTCCCGCCTATGCCCTCTGGGCCCGCCATGTCCGCGGGCTGTACCTCTCCGGTTATTCCGTCCTGCCGGACGGGGCGGACCCCCGGCCCGCTTTCGTTTTCCGGGATATGCATTCCGTTTTCGGCAATCCGGCAGCCAAAAACTGATCCGGCGGAAGAATTCTTCCGCCTTTTTTATTTTGCCCGCGGCCCCGGTTCCTGTCCCGGATCCGGAGGTCGAAAAAAAGGCGCCGGGATCTTTCCCGGCGCCTTTGCGTTCATCAGGTTTGTTTCGTGTCAAAACCGAAGTATTCCTTTGCGTTGCGGTAGCTGATATCCGCCACGATCTCCTTCAGGGTGTCGTAGTCTTCCGGATAGAAGCCTTCCTCCACCCATTCGCCGAAGATCCGGCACAGGATCCGCCGGAAGTATTCATGCCGCGGATAGCTCAGGAAGCTCCGGCTGTCTGTCAGCATGCCCACAAATCCGGCCAGGTATCCCAGGGAGGCCAGGCTCTTCAGCTGTTCGCTCATCCCGTCAAAGTGATCGTTGAACCACCAGGCGGAACCATGCTGGATTTTCCCCACCGCCTCGTCGTTCTGGAAGCACCCCAGGATCGTGTCGATCGCCGCGTTGTCGTTCGTGTTCAGGCTGTACAGGATCGTCTTCGGCAGCTTGCCCGCATCCTCCAGGGCGCCGAGGAACGCCGCCGTTTCGGTGCTGGGCGCCGTGTTGTCCACGCAGTCGTACCCCGTATCCGGTCCCATGGCCCGGAAGGTCACCGGGTTGTTGTCCCGGCGGCAGCCGTAGTGCAGCTGCATCACCCAGCCCCGTTCCCGGTATTCCGCCGCCATCGCCGTCATGAACGCGTACTTGAATTTCGCTTCCGCTTCCGCGTCCGGCAGGCTGCCCTCCATCCGGGCTTTGAAGATCTTTTCGACCTCGTCGCAGGCCGCCGGGGCGTACATCACATAGTTCAGCCCGTGGTCGCTCAGCTTGCATCCGTGCGCCGCGAAGAAGTCCAGCCGCCTGCGCAGCGCCGTCAGCAGGTCCGCGAACGTGGCGATCTCCATGCCCGCCGCCGCTTCCAGCTTTGCGATGTACTCCGGATACGTCTCCTTCTCCAGGTTCATGGCCTTGTCCGGCCGCCATGCCGGCAGCACCGTCACCGGGAAGGTTTTGTCCGCCGCCAGCTTCTCATGCCATTCCAGCGTATCCGCCGGGTCATCCGTGGTGCAGATGGTGTCCACGTTGCTCATCATGATCAGGCCCCGCGCGGAGTATCCTTCGCTCTGCAGCTTCGCGTTCGCCAGTTCCCATACTTCCCCGGCCGTCTCTTTGTTCAGGATCCCCTCATAGCCGAAGAAACGGCGCAGCTCCAGGTGGCTCCAGTGGTGCAGCGGATTGCCGATCGCCTTCCCCAGCACCTCGGCGTACCTGTCGAACTTCTCCCGGTCGGGCGCGTCGCCGGTCACATACTTCTCCGGCACGCCGGCAGAGCGCATCAGCCGCCATTTGTAGTGGTCCCCGCCCAGCCAGACCTGCGTGATGTTCTCATAGCGGATATCCTTATAGATCTCCTCCGGGCTCAGGTGGCAGTGGTAGTCGATGATCGGCTGTCCTTCCGCTGCCTCGTGGTACAGCTTCTTTGCCGCTTCCGTGTTCAGCAGGAAATCCTTATCCAGAAATGCTTTCATTTTCTTTTTCCTTTCACTGCCCTGTCGTTACCGTTTCACCCGGGCGCTGCCGTTCTTCATGATGGATTCCACTTCCTCCCGGCTCGCCATGCTGGTGTCCCCGGGCGTGGTCATCGCCAGCGCGCCGTGCGCCGCGCCGTAGTTTACCGCCAGTTCCGGATCGCCCGTCGTCATCAGGCCGTACACCAGCCCCGACGCGAAGGAGTCGCCGCCGCCAACCCGGTCCAGGATTTCCAGGTTGTCATAAGCTTTTGACATATAAATTTGGCCATCCGCCCGGCAGATCGCTTTCCAGTCGTTCACCGTCGCGGTCTTCACCGTCCGCAGCGTCGTGGCGATCGCCTTGAAGTTCGGGTACTGCTTCGCCGCTTCCGCGATCATCTTGTAGTACCCGTCCAGGTTCAGTTCCTTCAGGT
>Ga0310695_10003241_pt1 | contig 32369 bp, 32 predicted proteins | sample RumenRJG_04DNA_FD_203882 | JGI IMG/M metagenome (GOLD analysis project Ga0310695, IMG submission 203882) | Bovine rumen microbial communities from Lethbridge, Alberta, Canada - RJG_04 (v2) (version 2) | ecosystem: Host-associated > Mammals > Digestive system > Stomach > Rumen | place: Canada...
TTCGCGGACAATCGGGGAACTGTTCTACCTCATGATAGAGGAAGTCGCGGACATTACGTTCAACCAATCGATGCAGATTCTTGTCGATGCTATGCTGGCGACCGTTCAAGAAACGTTCCGGCTTACGTACGCACAGGTTGAGAACTTTTACAAAGATTTCCTGTCGAAGCTCCCAGCACCGATGAATCGCCTATTACAGGCTGCTGGAGTGAATTTATCTCTTGAGATATGCAGTTTTATGGGAACTGTGTAGGTTCTACATATGGGAAGTTTGAGATGTATATTTGTTACGATGCTCTGAATGCCGATTCGTTTTATAGGAACCGCTGGCTCTCTAGAGGTGAATCGTGGTGCGGAAAATAATTCTTGCCAAACTATTGCGAAACTTATATACTGATAGTAAAGGGGTGTGATCATCATGACATCAAAAGACATCGTGTCAAAATTGAGTTTTCTTCATGGGATGGCATCTACACTGGATATTGGTTCAAAACTTTGCCAGTATGATTTTGCAGAAGACGGTCTAGCACAGGATAAAAAGGCACTTGCTTCTGATTGGAATGTGGTCGGGCAAGAACTTCGCCGTGCGATGATGGCTTATGAGTAATGCGGAGCGGCGTCGCGAAAGACGGTTGGAAGAAAAGAATAGATCTGTTTCAGGCACAAAAATAACACAGGCGAAACAGGAACTGTCTATACACAGCGGCCCGATACCGCCACCTGAACAATTAATCCGATACAATGATGCAGCTCCTAATGCTGCAGATCGCATCATAAAGATGGCTGAAGAGCAGTTGGAGCATAGAAGGATGTTGGAGACTACAGCATTAAAGGTTCAGGCAAGGAATAGCACGCTCGGGGTTGTGTTTGGATTCATCCTAGGGATGACGACTATCTTATGCGGAACAGCCTTGTCTTGGCATGGAAGTCAGCTCGCTGGTTTTGCATCCGTTTTGTTAGGCCTGGCATCATTGGTCGGTGTGTTTGTTTATCAGAAGAAATCGAAGAATTAGATTTGAATGTGAAGAAAGTCCGTAAGGCGTCCACCTTGCGGGCTTTTGTTTTTGAAAGCAAAAGAACCTGCCGCCTTTCGGCAGCAGGTTCCGGGGTCTATTGCAATGGATTATTTGTTGGCGTTGACAAGTGCCACGATTTCGTCGGCGCGGCCATCGGAGCCGAGGACGTCCTTGATCTTGTGCTCAACGAGCTCTTTGATGTAGGTACGGCCATCAGCGATGTACTGGCGCGGATCGAAATGCTCCGGATGAGCCATGAAGTGCTCGCGGATACCAGCCGTCATAGCGAGGCGGAGATCCGAGTCGATGTTGATCTTGCAGACTGCGGACTTCGCAGCGCGGCGGAGCTGATCCTCCGGGATACCGACAGCGTCATCGAGTTTGCCGCCGTTCGCGTTGATGATCTTCACGTACTTCGGAATGACGGAGGAAGCACCGTGGAGGACGATCGGGAACTCCGGAATCTTCTTCTCGATTTCCGCGAGGATGTCGAAGCGGAGCTCTGGCGGTACGAGAACGCCGTCCGCGTTGCGCGTGCACTGCTCCGGCTTGAACTTGAATGCGCCATGGCTCGTGCCGATAGCGATAGCGAGGGAATCAACGCCCGTCTCGCTGACGAACTCCTCAACCTCCTCCGGCTGCGTGTAAGCTGCGTCATGTGCCGCAACCTTCACATCGTCCTCGATGCCGGCGAGCTTACCGAGCTCAGCCTCGACGACAACGCCGTGCTCATGTGCGTAAGCGACGACTTCCTTCGTGCGCTTGATGTTCTCTTTGAACTCGTACTTCGAGCCATCGTACATGACGGAAGTGAAGCCGTCATCGATGCAGGCCTTGCAGGTCTCGAAGTCTGGGCCGTGATCGAGGTGCAGAGCGATAGGAATATCGTTGACCTCAAGAGCAGCCTCGACGAGGTGGCGGAGATACGGGCCCTTAGCGTACTTGCGTGCGCCAGCGGAAGCCTGCAGGATAACCGGGGAGTTCAGCTCAGCGGCTGCTTCCGTGATACCCTGTACGATTTCCATGTTGTTCACGTTGAAAGCACCGATGGCGTAGCCGCCCTCGTAAGCTTTCTTGAACATTTCTTTTGTTCCGACTAATGGCATTTGTCATTACCCCCTAATGAAAATCTTTCATTACATCACGAGCGCGCAGAATCGCGCAAACTCATGAACCGCCTTCATTATAGCATAAAATGACGGAATACGGTATACGAAATGGGAAATTTTGTACAACAGGATGGAAAGGAAAGCAAATCGGAGTCACATGGCGGGAATCAAGGGCAAACGCGGGGAAAAGCGGTGAGCAGGGCGGCCATGTCCGGGGGCGGCGGGGCCGTGACCTCGACGGACTCGCCCGTGATGGGGTGCTCGAAGCGCAGCCTCCAGGCGTGCAATGCCTGCCGGCCGATGGCTGGAGATGGGGTACCGTAGAGGTCGTCCCCGAGGATCGGGTGACCGATGCTCGCGAGGTGCACGCGGATCTGATGGGTGCGGCCGGTCTCGAGGCGCAGTTCGAGGAGGGAGAGCCCGTCCGCTGCGCCGATGACCCGGTAGTGCGTGACGGCAGGGCGGCCTTTTTCGTCGCTGCGCACGCATTGACGGATGAAGCTGCCGTCCTCGCGCCCGATGGGGCGGTCAATTGTTCCGGCTGCAGGCTCCCATTCTCCGCAGGCAATCGCGAGATAGTCTCTATGCAGCGGCTTGATGCCCTGATTCCGTTTCGAGGATAGCTGGAACTGGATCTGCGGGGCCTTGGCAATCAGCACGAGGCCGGTCGTGTTGCGGTCGAGGCGGTGGACCGGATGGAAGGCATAGGGCAGATGGCGGCGCTGGTAGTAGCCGAGCACGGCGTTGCCGAGCGTGCCATGCTGCTCTTTCGCAATCGGATGCACGAGCATCTTCGCCGGCTTATTGACGACCATGAGCCAGTCATCCTCGTAACGGATATCGAGCGGGATATCCTCCGGCTCGATGGTGCTCGGGCGCTTCTCCATCGAAAAGGCGATCCGGTCGCCGTCTTTCAGCACGGAGCGGGTCGCGTTGACCGGTTCGCCGTTCAAGGTGAAGTTCCCGGTGTTCTTGATGCGCCGCCACATGGAATTAGAGATGCCGAGACGGCTTTGCAGGTATCTGCGGACGGGCATCGATTCGCCTGCTGGCAGCGTGATTTGCTGTGAAAATTCGTTCATCATGCCATCAGCGTAGCATGAGCAGAGATTTTTTGCAAGAAATGCAAAAAAATGCGCGTAATGGGTAGACAATGTTACGGTTTTTATGTATAATTGTTTCCAGTACATTTGTATTTATTGCAAATACGTAAAAAATAGTGTAAAGGAACGGCAGAGTATCTTGTCCCGATGATTCTCAGGAAATCGTCTGGATTTTTCACCCGCTGCTCCGGACCTTAGGGGGAGAATTATGGCACTCATTGTCAAGAAGTTTGGCGGAAGCTCGGTAGCGACGACGGAGAAGATCCGGAATGTCGCGAAACGCATCCTGCGGGAAAAGGCAAAGGACGATCAGATTGTCGTTGTCGTTTCGGCTATGGGCGACACGACGGATGACCTCATCGCGCTGGCGGAGGGCATCACGAAGAATCCGTATCAGTATGCACGCGAGATGGATATGCTGCTGACGACGGGCGAGCAGGTTTCTATCGCGCTGCTGACGATGGCGTTCCGCTCGATGGGGCAGGACGCGATTTCGCTGACGGGCTCGCTCGCCGGCATGCACACGGATGCTGTGCATACGAAGGGGCATATCACGGATATCACGCCGGATCGCGTGCACGAGGAGCTCGACAAGGGCCGCGTCGTCATCGTCGCGGGCTTCCAGGGCACGGATGAGAAGGGTGACCCGGTGACGCTCGGCCGCGGCGGCTCGGATACGTCGGCGGTCGCGCTCGCCGGCGCGCTCCATGCGGATACCTGCGAGATCTTCACGGATGTCGATGGCATCTATTCGGCGGATCCGCGCGTGGTCAAGGGTGCGCGGAAGATGCGCGAGATCACGTATCAGGAGATGCTCGAGATGGCGCGGCTCGGCGCTGGCGTCATGCAGCCGCGTTCTGTGGAGATGGGGCAGTATTTCCATATTCCGATTCATGTACGCTCGACGTTTACCGAAGATGAAGGCACGATCATTAGGGAGGATTATACGATGGTAGAAAAGGGTTTTGAGATTCGCGGCGTGGCAAATGATGATAAGGTGGCAAAGCTGGCAGTGCTCGGCATTCCGAACACGCCGGGTGTCGCTCATGAGATTTTCTCCCCGCTCGCGGAGGCCAATATCGCCGTCGACCTGATCGTGCAGTCCATCCGCAACGCGGAGCGCAATGTCACGGATATGGTGTTCACGGTGGCATCGGATGATCTCCCGCAGGCGAAGGCCGTGCTCGATAAGATTGCGGATAAGCTGCATGCGACGGGCGTGCAGGTCGAGGAGAATGTCGCGAAGGTCTCGGCGGTCGGCGCCGGCATGCTCGGCAACCCGGGTATCGCATCGCGCGTGTTCGGGGCGCTCGCGAATGCTGGCATCAACATCGATATCATTTCGACGTCGGAGATCTCGATCTCGTGCCTCGTGCGCGGCGACCAGATGAAGGCTGCGGCGAACGCAATCCACGACGAGTTCTTCCCGAAAAATTGATAGCTCCCCTGCTTAAGGAATATTGTATACATACTGGTGTACGGGTAGACAGAACAGCGTGGAACAGGTATGATAGAAGTTAGCCGGTTTGGTGATACCGGAGTGTAAGAGAAAGGGGAGTTCGTTTATGACGACGAGTATGGCAGCTTCGCATGCTGCAGACAAGAGGTTAAAGGACGCAATCTTCGGGGCGAGTGCCGCCTGCCAGGAAGCAAGCAAGAAATATGGCAAAGACAAGGTCACGAATGCGACGATCGGCACGATGCTCGACGAGGATGGCAGCCTGCTCTGCCTGCCGACGATGGAGCGCGTATACCGTTCGATGCCGATGAGCGACATCATCGCTTATGCGCCGATTTCCGGACTGCCCGCTTATCTCGACGCGGTCATCGACCTGACGTTCGCGGATCACAAGCCGGAGGGGTACATCGGCTCTGTCTCCACGGCTGGCGGCACGGGCGCTATCCATCATGCGGTCGCGAACTACGCGGAGCATGGGGACTATGTGCTGACGTCGGATTGGTTCTGGGGCACGTACAATGTCATCTGCAATGAGTGCGGCTCGAAGCTCACGACGTACCAGCTGTTCGACAAGGATCAGAACTTCAACATCGACGGCTATGCGGCCAAGGTCGATGAGATCCTGCAGCATCAGGACAGCCTGCTCGCCATCATCAACACGCCAGCGCATAATCCGACGGGCTTCAGCCTGACGGAGGAGGACTGGGACAATGTCCTCGCGGTCACGAAGAAGTATGCGGCGCAGGGCAAGAAGATGAGCATCCTCGTCGATATCGCCTACATTGACTATGCAGGCGAGAAGAATGAGACGCGCCGCTTCATGGATAAGTTCTCGAACCTGCCGGACAACGTGCTGATCATGTTCTCGTTCTCGATGTCGAAGGGCTATACGATGTATGGCCAGCGCACGGGCGCGCTGATCGGCGTCTCGTCCTCGAAGGAAGTCATCGAGGAGTTTAAGGCCATCAACAAGTATTCGAGCCGTGCGACCTGGTCAAACATCAACCGCGGCGCACAGGCCCTGCTCGTCCGCATCCAGCAGGATAAGGCATCGCTCGCGCAGTTCGAGAAGGAGCGCGATGATTTCTACAAGCTGATCCAGAACCGCGGCGAGATCTTCATGAAGGAAGCGAAGGAGTGCGGGCTGAAGGCTCTGCCGTACAAGGGCGGATTCTTCCTGTCCGTGCCGGCGAAGGATCCGCAGGCGCTCGCCGACGAGCTGCACAAGGATCTCATCTTCGCGGTTCCGCTGAAGCTCGGCGTCCGCGTTGCCGCCTGCTCGGTGCCGACGGAGAAGATGCACGGCGTCGCCGCGAAGTTCCTGAAGGCACAGCAGGCTCTGGAAGGCTGATCGGACAAAAAATATCGGGCAAGACCATGAAAAAAAGTCTTGCATCGGCATAGCTCCTATGGTATACTATTTGAGTATGGGCGGTCCTCTGGACGGAGATGCGATGGTGCATTTCGCCACGAACGTCACAATAGGAGGATTTAGAAATGAACATCATTGAGACCCTTGAGAAGGAACAGCTCCGCTCGGATATCCCGGACTTCGGCCCGGGCGACACGGTCCGTGTCCATGCGAAGATCGTCGAGGGTACGCACGAGCGTATCCAGGTCTTCGAGGGCGTTGTGATCAAACGTCAGGGCACGGGCGTGCGTGAGACCTACACGGTCCGCCGCATTGCTTCCGGCGTTGGCGTTGAGCGTACTTTCCCGGTGCATTCCCCGCGCGTTGCGAAGATTGAAGTCGTTCGCCACGGTGTTGTGCGCCGCGCGAAACTTTATTATCTGCGTGAGCTTACGGGTAAAGCTGCTCGTATCAAGGAAAAGCGCTGAGGCGCATGGTGGTAGGGACTGCTTTCTGGCAGTCCCTATTTTTCATGAAAGAAAACAGGCAGGAGGAAAAGCATGAGTTCAGTTGGTCAGGAAGCGAAGGATTGGATCATATCCATCGTCGTCGCGGTGATTCTCGCCTTTATTATCCGGCAGTTCGTCGTTGAGCTCTATATCGTCGACGGCCCGTCGATGCGCCCGACGCTGCAGTCGCAGGAACGCCTGGTCGTCAATAAATTCCTTTATAATTTCCGCAATCCGCAGCGCGGGGAGATCGTTGTGTTCCAGTACCCGATGGATCCGAGCCGCGACTTCATCAAGCGCGTCATCGCCGTGCCGGGGGACACGATCGAGATCAAGGACAGCAAGGTCTATGTCAATGACCAGCTGCTGAATGAGGACTATATCCTCGAACCGACGAAGAGCGAGTACCCGAAGGCGACGGTTCCGGCGGGTACGCTGTTCGTCATGGGCGATAACCGCAACAACTCCGAGGACAGCCGGTTCGCGGACGTCGGCTTCGTGCCGTACCGCCTGATCAAAGGCAAAGCATGCTTCGTGTTCTGGCCAATCAATCAGATGAAATCCCTGCCCTGAGGTGATGACGATGAAACTGATTTCCTGGAATGTCAATGGTCTGCGCGCGTGCCTGAAAAAGGGCTTCATGGACGCGTTCCGCACGCTGGACGCGGATATCTTTGCCGTGCAGGAAACGAAGATGCAGCCAGAACAGGCCATCCTTGACCTGCCCGGCTACCAGCAGTATTGGAACAGCGCGGAGCGCAAGGGCTATTCCGGCACGGCGGTGTTCTCGCGCGTGGAGCCGCTCGATGTGAGCTATGGGCTCGGCATCGAGGAGCACGACCACGAGGGCCGCGTGATCACGCTGGAGCTGCCGGAGCTCTACTTTGTCACGGTCTATACGCCGAACTCGAAGCGCGGGCTCGAGCGGCTCGAGTACCGCATGGTATGGGAGGACGCGTTCCGCGCGTATCTGCAGGGCCTTGATGCGAAGAAGCCGGTCGTCGTCTGCGGCGACCTGAATGTCGCGCATGAGCCGATCGACCTCAAGAATCCGTCGAGCAACCATCATAACGCCGGATTCACCGACGAGGAGCGCGGCAAGTTCACGGAGCTCTTGGATGCGGGCTTCATCGATACGTTCCGCCTGTTGCACCCGGATGAGAAGGGCGCGTATTCCTGGTGGTCCTACCTGCGCAAGGCGCGTGATACGAACGCGGGCTGGCGCATTGACTATTTCGTCGCATCGAAGCGGCTGCAGGAAAACATTGCGGCGGCGTCCATCCACAACGAGATATTCGGCAGCGATCACTGCCCGGTCGGCCTGGAGCTCAAGCTATGACGGACGGAAAAGGGCGGAAAAAGACGAATCTGACGACGCTCTGCTATATCGAGCAGGACGGCAGGTACCTCATGATGCACCGCGTGAAGAAGCAGCACGACATCAACCACGATAAATGGGTCGGTGTCGGCGGGCATTTCGAGCCGGACGAGACACCGGAGGAATGCCTGCTGCGCGAGGTGCGGGAGGAGACCGGCCTCGTGCTCGATGCGTTCCGCCTGCGCGGCATCATCACGTTCATGTCCGACCGATGGCAGACGGAGTATATGTTCCTCTACACGGCGCATGAATTCCACGGCGATTTTGTCGGGCGCGACGGATGCCGCGAGGGAACGTTCGAATGGGTGCCGAAACATGAGGTCTGCAATCTGCCCATCTGGGAGGGGGACAAGATCTTCTTCCGTTTGATGGAGAAGCGCGATTCGGTCTTTTCGCTGAAGCTCCGCTATGTCGGCGATGAGCTGGTCGAGAAAGCGCTCGACGGCCGCCCGTTTTGATCGTGCATCCGATGGCTCGGATGGTTTCGGTGTATGCAGGTCATCGGTTTTCAGACAGAAAGATTCAGATAGATTTGGGAGGAGAAAAATTTTGTCAGCTTTACGCGAAGAACTCGACCGGGAAATCAAGAAGCGCCGCACGTTTGCAATCATCTCCCATCCGGATGCCGGTAAGACGACGTTGACGGAGAAGTTGCTGCTCTACGGCGGGGCCATCCATCTCGCGGGCTCCATCAAATCGAGGAAGACGCAGCGCCATGCCGTGTCGGACTGGATGGAGATCGAGAAGCAGCGCGGTATCTCGGTCACTTCGTCGGTCCTGCAGTTCGACTATGATGGCTGCCGCATCAACATCCTCGACACGCCGGGCCATCAGGACTTCTCGGAGGATACGTATCGCACGCTCATGGCCGTCGACAGCGCCGTCATGGTCATCGATGTCGCGAAGGGCGTCGAGGCGCAGACGAAGAAACTCTTCAAGGTCTGCAAGCAGCGCGGCATCCCTATCTTCACGTTCATCAACAAGCTCGACCATTATGGCAAGCTGCCGATCGACATCATGGACGAGATCGAGAACGTGCTCGGCATCCGCTCCTATCCGATGAATTGGCCGATCGGCCAGGACGGGCAGTACATGGGCGTCTACGACCGCCAGAACAAGAAAGTATTGCTGTTCGCGGCCGATACGTCGCACGGACAGGAAGCGCGCGTCGCGGATGTCTATGACCCCGATGATCCGGCGGTCATCGAGCGCGTCGGCGAAGATACCTGGCAGGCGCTCAAGGACGATATCGACCTGCTCGATGAGGCCGGTGAACCGTTCGACATGGAGAAAGTCAATTCCGGCGAGCTCACGCCGATGTTCTTCGGCTCGGCCATGACGAATTTCGGCGTGCAGGACTTCCTCGAGGGCTATATCCGCATGGCACCGACGCCGCAGCCGCGCATGTCGAGCGACGGTCTGATTGCGCCGGACGACGAAAAGTTCTCCGGCTTCGTGTTCAAGATTCAGGCTAACATGAACCCGGCACACCGCGACCGGCTCGCGTTCATCCGCATCTGCTCAGGTAAATTCGAGCGGAATATGGAGGTATGGCACGAGCGTTCGGGCAAGCCAATCAAGCTCGCGCAGCCGCAGCAGTTCCTCGCGCAGGACCGCCAGATCATCGACACGGCCTATCCGGGCGATATCGTCGGTCTGTTCGACCCGGGCATTTTCGGCATCGGCGATACGATCTGCGATGAGAGCCATAAATTCAAATACGCGGATTTCCCGGTGTTCCCGCCAGAAAAGTTCGCGCGCGTGCAGGCGAAGGATACGATGAAGCGTAAGCAGTTCGTCAAAGGCATCGAGCAGCTCACGCAGGAAGGCGCCATCCAGCTGTTCCGGCAGGCCGGTGCGGGCATGGAATCGTATATTGTCGGCACGGTCGGTACCTTGCAGTTCGAAGTCCTGCAGTACCGCCTCAAGAACGAGTACAACGTCGATATCGAAATGCAGATGCAGCCGTATGAGGTCGCGCGCTGGCTCGCCTATGAGGACGGCAGCGAGGTCACGCCGGCATCCCTGCACGGCGCGGATCGCGGCATGTTCGTCTACGATCGCCATCACAACCCGGTCCTGCTCGTCAGCAATGAGTGGGCGCTCGGCTGGATCCTCGACAACAACCCGAATCTGAAACTGAATCACGTGCCATTTGACAAAAAAGAAGCTTGAGCGGCCCGGAAATTTCCTCCGGACTGCCTCTGAACCTCCCTTCGGGGAGGTATTTTTTTATCGGATTTTGTATTTATGTTGCTTCAGCAACGCCTTGATGGTGCTTTCCCTGCTATAATACAAAGAAAGAGGGAATACGACGATTACGATGACTCCATTTCGATAAATTTGGAGGAAATTATGGGAGTTTACAATCTGGATTTACAGGAACTGCCCCTTTTCCATGGATTGAAGGCTGAGGAGGTCGATCAGTTCATACAGGCCGTGGACGCGCAGGTGCAGCGGTACGGCAAGGGGGTGCGCATCCTGAAGACGTACGCGAGGAATGACCGGATCGGCATACTGGTCGAGGGCTCGGCACTGGTCATCGCGGAGGATCGGCTCGGCAATGAGAGCGTCGGGCACCGGCTCGAACGCGGCGCGCTTTTCGGCAGCACGACGGCCATCCTGCCGAAGTACAGCAACCCGGCAGGGGTCGAGTCGCTCACGGATGTCCTCGTGCTCTGGGTGCCATATCAGGCGCTGATTGTCGCCGGGCCGAAACTCGGGCGGATCCATGGGATTGTCATGCGCAACCTCCTCGCGGCATTCTGCCGCAAGAACGTCCTGATGCTGCAGAAAATGGAACTTCTCTCGCAGAAGACCCTGCGGGAGCGGCTGATCCTGTACCTGCTGCAGCGGGGCGACTGCCAGGAAAGCGACTGCGTGAAAGTGCCGGGCCGCGTGCAGCTCGCAAAGGAGCTCGAATGCAACCGGAGCGCGCTGACGCGCGAGATCGGGCTGATGAAGGACGAGGGACTGCTGTCCTGCGGCCCGGATTGGATGAAGCTCGACATCGCGAAGCTCCGGGGAAAGAGGTGAGTCTATGCTGAGACTGCTTTTCTCCGGAGTCAGCAAGGGCTTTGCCGGGCGGCGGGTCATCGACGGCCTGACCGCCGAAGCGCATGGCGGCCGCATCACCGCCGTGACCGGGAAGAACGGCAGCGGGAAGTCGACCCTGCTGAAGATGGCTGCAAAGCTGATGCTGCCTGATGCTGGTGAGATCTTCGCGGAAGACGGGGATGAGGAATTGCGCAGAGAGGCGTACCGGAGCCGGCTCGCCATGATGACGCCGGATTTCCGCGTCTATCCGAAACTCACAATCCGCGAGAATCTGGATTTCTTTCTGGGGTTCCGGCGGAAACAGGCGTTGACGGATGAAGCATACGGCGAACTGCTCGAGCGGATCGGACTCCCCTTGCAGTCGGTAGAAGGGAAGTACGCGGAGCAGCTCTCGACCGGCATGCGGAAGCGCCTGCATTTCGCCATCCTGCTCGCGTCTGGCGCGGACATCTGGCTGCTCGACGAACCGGGCGCGAATCTCGATGCGGACGGCCGCGCGATGGTGATGTGCGAGGCACGCCGCGCGGCGGCGTCCGGGAAACTGATCCTATGGGCAACGAATGACCCGGAAGAGGAGGCGTGTGCCGATGCATGTATCGCTTTGCCGGGCCATTGAGCTCGTTTTCCGGAAGGAATGCCGGCTTGCGCTGCGCACGAAATCCTCGTGGCTCGTCGTCCTGATGTTCGCGCTGACGACGCTGTCCTGCGTCAGCCTGCTGCTGCAGGGAGACAGGCTGACGCCGCGGATCCTCGCGGCGATGCTCTGGGTCATCCTGTTCTTCTCGCTACTCGCCGGGGCAGGCCGCAGTTTTGCTGACGAGGAGGCGGCGGGGACGCTTCCTGCTTTGCTGATCTATGGGAGTTCGCAGGCTGTGCTTTTCGGTAAGATCCTGTTCATGGCCGCGTTGCTCTTTGGCCTCGGACTGCTGATCTTGCCGGTCTATCTCGTCCTGATGGATGGCGAGGCCCGCTCGCTGCTTGTCCTGCTTTCGACGCTGCTCTGCGGCACGTATGGCATGGCCGCCGCGGGCACATTGCTTTCCGCCCTGATGACGGGAGCGAGCGCGCCGGGCGGGCTGCTTTCCATCCTGATGCTGCCGGTCATGCTGCCCATCCTGCTGCCGGCCATCGTGCTGACGGCTGGATGCCTTGGCGGCGCGTTCCCGAGCCTTTCGTACCTGTTCGGTATGCTGCTCTACGATGCCATCCTGACCGTGGCATCCTCGCTGCTTTTTGATCAGCTCTGGTATGAAGAATAGAGAAGAATAGAAAAGAGGGATGGAGAGTATGGAGAAAATGAAGGGACTTGAGAAAGGGCTCTGGCTGCTGATCCTGCTCTTGACGGCTGTGACGATCTATGCGGTATTCTTCTTGGTGCCGCCGGCGAAGGGGCTCGGCAGTCTCGTGCGCATCGCCTTTTTCCATATTCCCGTGGCATGGATCTCCGTGCTGGCGTTCCTCGTCAGTGCGGTCTATGCGGCGGGATACCTGCGGAAGCCGAGCCTGCACCGCGACTTCGTCAGTGCGGAATCCGCGAAGCTCGGCCTGCTCTTCGTCGTGATGGCGACGGTCAGCGGCGCGTATTTCTCGAAGCTGACCTGGGGCGCGTACTGGAATTGGGATCCGCGGCAGACGACGATTTTCGTGCTGCTGCTGATCTACGCGGCCTATCTGACCTTGCGGGCAGCAATCCCGGATGCCAGGCGACGGGCCCGCGCATCCGCCATCTACGCGCTGTTCTCGTTCCTGACCGTGCCATTCCTCGTATTCCTCATCCCGCGGTTCTATTTCTCGCTGCATCCGACACCGGTCCTCAACGGCAGCGGCTCCCTCGATATGGATCCCGTGATGTTCCGGGTACTGCTGCTCGCTGTGCTCGATATGAGCCTCATCTACATCGCCGCGCTGCGGCACTCTGTGAAAGCGAAAGAGGTGCGTCATGAAGCGTAAGATCTTATTGCTCGCGCTGCTGCTCGGCTTTGTCGGCTATGCCGCGTGGAGCTTCGCGGATTCGGTCACGCCGTATGTCGGCATCCAGCAGGCAAAGGCCGCGTCCACATCCAATGTGCAGGTCAAGGGCCTGCTCGCGAAAGACGCCCCAGCGCCGCATATGGAGGGAGACGATTTCGTATTCACGCTGCAGGATGAGGAGACCGGCGAGACCTTGCCCGTGCATTACCACGGCACGAAGCCAGATCAGTTTGACGAGGCGCATCATATCGTGGCCGTCGGGAAGATGCAGGACGGTGTCTTTTCCTCGGATAAATTGCTGATCAAGTGCCCGTCCAAATATGAAAAGCAGAAATAAGCGGAATAGCAGGAGAGGAAGAAACAATCATGATCGGAACGATTCTACTGGCGGCCGCATTGGCCTTCTCCCTGTTTGCGGCGCTGTCCTTCGGCGCTGCATGGCAGGGGCAGAGCACCGCGCGTTACGGGCGCATCTGCTTTGCGCTGTCCTTCCTGGCCGCGGCGGCTGCGTCGGTTTTCCTATGGGCGCTGCTGCTCGGTAACCATTTCGAGTACGCCTATGTCGCAGGCTATTCCTCGACGGATCTGCCGCTCATGTACAAGATATCGGCATTCTGGGCGGGCCAGCAGGGCTCGCTACTCTTCTGGCTTCTCATCCATGCGGCGGCCGCGCTGTACCTGTGCACGAGGGAGCGCATGGGTAAGGCCGGGCTCATGGTCTATGCGGTGCTCGAGTCCCTGCTCGTGATTCTCGTGCTCGCGAAAAGCCCGTTCGTGCTCGCGGATATGCCGATGGCGGACGGCGTCGGCATGAACCCGATGCTGCAGGATCCGTGGATGGCCGTGCATCCGCCCATCATCTTCGTCGGCTACGCGCTGCTGGCCGTGCCGTTCGCCTACTGCCTCGGTTCGCTGCTGGAGCAGGCCGGTGCAGGAAGGTGGCTGGAGTCCGCGCGCCGCTGGGCGCTGCTCGCCTGGGGGTTCCTCGGCGCGGGTGTATTCGTCGGCGGCTACTGGGCCTATAAGGTGCTCGGCTGGGGCGGCTACTGGGGATGGGATCCCGTCGAGAATTCCTCGCTTGTCCCGTGGCTGCTCGCCGGCGTTTTCGTGCACGTGCTCCATGTGGCGGTGCGGCGTCCGGCGGCGCTTTCCGTCCTGCATCTGTCCGTGATCTTCACGTTCTCGCTCGTGATCTACGGCACGTTCCTGACGCGCAGCGGCATCCTCGGGGATTTTTCCGTGCATTCGTTCAGCGGCACGAGCATCGGCATGACGCTCGCCTCGGTCAACGCAGCCGTGCTGATCGGCGGCCTGCTGCTGCTCGTGATGAAGGCCGGCACCCTGCCGCAGGGCCAGATGTACGTGAGCCATAAGAGCCGCGAGTTCCTGCTGCTGCTCGGGGCGCTGATCCTGACGTTCCTCGCGGTCATCATCTTCCTCGGCATGTCGATGCCGCTCCTGACGCAGCTCGTCGGCAGCCCCGCGGCGGTCGATACGGATTTCTACGTCCGCACGACCTTGCCGCTCGCCATCGCGATGAGCCTAGTCATGGGCGTGGGCGGTCTTTGGCGCTATGGCAGCCAGGATACCTGCGCGAAGTCCATGTCCGCACTCGCCCTGCTGATACTCGGTGCCGTGGCGGTATTCCTGGCCGGCGTGCGGAGCCCGGGCATGCTGCTGCTCGCGGCGGCATCTTCCTTCCTTTTCGGCGCGGCGATTGCCGGATGGAGGCGGGGGCTGCTGCGCGGCGGCGCCGCCATCGCGCACGCGGGCGTCGGCCTCGTGCTGTTTGCCATGGTGATTTCGGGATGCGCCGGACAGTCAACCTCGCAGACCTTTGAGACGGGCGACTCCATCACGCTTGCCGGTCATTCCGTGCGGTATCAGGGACAGACCTTCGCGGAGGACGGAACGGCGAAATACTACGGCTATGTCGTGGACGGACAGGAAGTGCGTGCCATGACGAAACTCCACAAGAACGGCGAGGATGCGGCACGCGAGCCGGCCATCGAGCACGAAGCCACGGGCGATATCTATATCGCACCGGTGCCGCCGAAAGATACGGGGCGCATGGAGCTGATCCTGCGGAAGGGCCGCATGGATATGGACGACCGCTTCGCCTACCGCTTTGATGATGTCACGATGGAGCCGCAATCCGACGGGAGGATGCTCGTGACGGCGTCGATAGCCATCACCGACGGGGACACCGTTGAGCACGCAAAACCGTCCATCCTCGCCACGGCGGATGGCGGCACGTCGGAAGCCATCCCGATTTTCCAAGGGAAGAAGCGGATCCGCTTGACGGGCATTTCCGGGAACGACGCACAGGCGCGTATCGAGATCCTGCCGTCCATCGAGGAGGAGTCCCAGATTCCCGTGACGGCAGCGGTCAGCACGAAACCGTTCATCGGCCTGCTCTGGGTCGGCGCGGTGGCGGCCGTCCTCGGCTGCTTTGCCGCGATACCATCCGCGGTTTATCAGAAAAAGTTATGATAAGATAAAAAATATTTTTCAGACGTTGCTAAGGCAACGCCTGATTTTTTTTGCCCATGATATAATGATAGCAAACAAGGAATAATAAGAGGGGAGGGGAACCAGCGTGGAGTTCAAGGAACTTTTTCAGAAACACACCTTGGCCTGCCTGGCCGGCGGTTTCGTGCTCGGGCTCGCCGTATGCGGCGTGGGTTCGGCGGCGATGGCCTTTTCCGGGTCGCCGGCCTTCTGCGGATCCTGCCACGCGATGAAGAGCGAGCAGGCAACCTTCGCGATGTCGTCACATCGCGCCTTGGAATGCACGGACTGCCATCTGCCGCATGACAACGCCGTACATTATTTCTTCGAGAAGGGGCGCACGGGTATGATCGATACCTACCATGAGGTGCTCCGCGATTATCCGGCCCATATCAAGATCTCGGATAGAGGCAGGCAGACGGTCAATGAGAACTGCCTGCGCTGCCATTCGACGACGATGGGCGAGGTGCACGCGAGCGTCGGTGTAGATCTCGACACCGGCGGGGACTGCCTCAAGTGCCATAGCCGTATCGCACATGGTTCGAATCACCTTGAAGGGGGGATAAAAGTTGAGTAAGCTGCAGAAGATATTGACGGGAATCCTTGCGGTCTGCGTAGTTTTCTTCGGCTTTGTCGTATACCGCATCGCAGCGGCGCCGAACGATGACAGCGTCAAGCTCGCGAAGATTCCCCAGGAAAAACAGCTCGGCAAGGAGGCGTATAAGGACGCCTATCCGCTCGAGTACAATTCGTTCATGAAGAACAACGACACCTCACCGTCACCGACCGGTTACGGCGGCGCGCAGGCAGAGAACTCGCATCTGACTGAGCAGCCGGAAATGCTCGAGAATTTCAAGGGGTATAAATTCGCCCTGCAGTACGACGATGACCGCGGGCATACCTACGCGGGTGAGGATTTCAAGAACACGAAGCGCCTGCCGGGGCAGAAGGGCAACTGCATCACGTGCAAAGGCTCGTACATGTACGATGTCTACTACAAGCAGAGCGGCTGGGAATACGCCTCGAAACCCGTCGAGGAAGTCATGGCGCCAATCGAGGATGACCAGTGGTTCGGCTGCTCGTCCTGCCACGATCCGGAGACGATGGAACTGCGTGTCTACCAGCAGGGCTTCATCGATTCGATGGCTCGCCGCGGCATCGATGTGAACAACGCCTCGCATAACGACAAGCGCGCCTATGTCTGCGCACAGTGCCATAACGAATACTACTTCACGAAAGAGGACGGCCGCGTCAACCATCCGTTCGACAACGGCCTCGACGCGGAGTCGGAGTATCAGTTCTATCAGTCCGGCCAGGCTGGCGGCTTCACGCAGGACTGGATCCATGCGGATTCCAAGGCGCCGATGCTCAAGGCTCAGCATCCGGATTTCGAGACATGGGCGACGAGCGTCCATGCGGATGCCGGCGTGACCTGCGTCGACTGCCACATGCCGTACATGCGCGAGAACGGTCAGAAGTACACGTCGCATTGGATGACGAACCCGCTCAAGACGACCGAGGCATCCTGCCTCAAATGCCATGACGAGAGCGCGGAGACGCTGAAGGCGCGCGTGCAGACCATCGGCGACAACACGTTCAAGCTGCAGCGCATCGCGGGACAGACCGTGGCGCAGGCGCATCAGACTATCAAGGCCGCGATGGATGCCGGTGCGACGGACGAACAGCTCGCAGAATCCCGCCAGCTCGTCCGCGAGGCCCAGTGGTATTGGGATTGGGTCGCCGCCGAGAACAGCATGGGCTTCCACAACCCGGACAAGATCATGCGCACGCTCGGCCTCTCCATCGACAAGGCACATCAGTGCATCGAGAAGACGAATGCCGTAGTGAAAGGCAGCCTCTGATCTTTAAGGGCATCCCCCATACATAAGGCCATATAGCAAGAACCGCTCACGGAAACGCGAGCGGTTTTTGCTATGTGGAGTTCTTTTAGAAATAAATGGTGCCCGTGCCGCGGGTGCGCTCAAAGAAAATCTGTCCGAGCAGGAAACGGTGCATGATGTTCGCGAACGCCGCGAGTACCTCATGCTCCGCGCGGGTCCATCCGTGCCGGCCTTCGGTGACGTCGAAGCCGACGCCACCGAGGAATGCCGTTCCCTCCATCATGGCGCATTCCATCCAGGCGTGGATATTGGCGCGGTCGAAAATCTCATGCATGCGTTCCGGCAGTCTTGTGGTGTCGGCGCATTCGGTAAATCGCCCGTAGGTGTTCTCTTTGTACCGCCGCCACATCAGGCGGCGGACCTCCGGGTCGTGGGAGCGGAATCCGCTGTCGTTCTCGTCCGCGCAGTATTCGTAAAGCAGACGCGGCCAATAGGATCCGTCGATGTTCCAGAAGACGTAGGCGCGCTGCACGTGGAAATGCTTCGCGAAGATTTCGAGCAGCAGCCGCACGGAGAGCGCGGTATCTTTGGCATGGAGCACCGTGCGGAAAATATAGTCCATTGGATGGTCGATGAGCTCCTGATAGGCCAGAGAGCTTGCGTCGTTGGCCGCGACCTTATGCTGGCGTGCCTCCAGATTCTCGTCGTAGATTACCTGATTGTCGCGCCCGCGGCGTTTCGCTTCGTACAAGGCGGAATCCGCGTGTGCAAACAGGGTCTTGTAGTCTGTGCCATGTTCCGGCGCGTAGGTTTTCGCGTAAAGCCCGGTCATCGCGTCGTGCTGCAGGCTCTGTTTCAGCGCGGCATTCTCCTTATAGAACAGGCTGATATCCTGCAATATGCCATATAGGGAACGGGTTCCGTTATCGTCAATGGACAGCTGGTAGACGAACCGGTAATAGATGAGCACCTGTTGCGGACTCTGGATGCGCAACAGGATGCTGTAGGGCCTTGTCCGGCGCACGCGGTGAAAAGGAAACGCAGCGAGGAAGTCGATGTGCTTGCGGAAATGCCCCCGGTCATCTTCCTGAAGGAAAGCGGCCTCTTTCAGGAAATGCATGGCCCCTTCCTGCGGCAGTGGATAGGGCAGCTGGCCCAGCAGGGAAGCATCGTAAAAGAAGCAATCCTCCGAAATATTCCATAGGAACGGGAAGATTTTTCCCGCGCCAAAACATGACCGGTACAGCTTCAGCATTTCGTCCATTTTCACCATCCGTCCTTAGAAGGCTTATAAAGTATAACCTTTCTTATTTATAGTATAACATAAGGGAAAAAGTCATACAATGGTACTTTGCTTTATTGGTGAGACAATTTTCAGGCGGATATCCTGGGATAAAGGAAAAGGAGCAGAGCTTGTAGAAAATAAAGGATGAAGAGTCAGATGGGAGGGCAGATATATGGAACTTCGCGTGTTAAGGTATTTTCTGGCTGTGGCAAAGGAACGGAATATCACGCGTGCGGCGGAAAAACTCCATATCACACAGCCGACGTTGTCGCGCCAGATCCAGGATCTGGAGGGGGAACTCGGCACGCCGCTTTTCACGCGCGAGAAACGCCGCATGGAACTGACCGAAGCAGGCATGTTTCTCAAGGCGCGTGCTGAGGAAATGACGGCGATTGAAGAGAAAACGCTCGACCAGTTCGCCCATCTCGATGATTTCATTGCCGGTGATGTCTATATCGGCTGCGGCGAGACCGAGGCCATGAAGCTGGTCATAAAAGCGCTGACGCCGCTCGGACGCGCCTATCCGCAGGTGCATTTCCACCTTGCCAGCGGCAACTACGAGCAGACCATCGATGGCCTGCAGAAAGGCATTTACGATTTTGGCCTTCTTTGCCTGCAGACGCCGCCTGAAAATTTTGCCTACCGACGCATTCCCTTTGACGACCAGTGGGGCATTTATCTGCGCAAAGATCATCCTCTCGCGCAGAAAAAGGATATTGCCCCGCAGGATCTCTATCATGAGCCGCAAATCCTTTCGCGGCAGCTGCTGGACAATCACGTGTTTAATCACTGGCTGGGCCGTGATATCAGGGAACTTTCCATCCGTTCCACCTATAATCTGGCGTACAATGCGGCTTTTCTGGTCGAGCAGCGACTGGGGCTCATGCTCTCCTTTGCCGGCCTTGTAGCCACAGATGAGGAACATCATCCCGAGCTGACTTTCAGGCCGCTGGCGCCGGCCCTGTACTCCCATAATTATCTGATCTGGAAAGAAGGCCAGACGTTTTCGCGCGCCGCCAGTGTTGTGCATGCACGTTTGGAAGAAGTCTTCGGTACGCATGAATAACATGCTCACTGAGCATGGAAACGAATGAAATATAAGCATTGGTAATAAAATGCCTCTCATTGTATAATCAAATCAGTTCAGAAAACGAAACGATGATTTGATTAGATGACGAGAGGTGTTTTTGATGAAAAAGAAGAACAATTGGAAGAAGATGCTGACTCTTGCAGTGCTGGGCGCGACCATGGCCTGGGGGACGGCAGGCATGACGGCAGAAGCCGCCACGGCGGACAAGGCCGGGGCAAACGTACAGGCAGCGGCGGATACGAAAATGCAGGAGGAAAGCAATTTGAAACTGACGAAGGAATGGGACAAGGTTTTCCCGGAGAGCAAAGAGGTCACGCATAAGAAAGTGACGTTCCACAACCGCTACGGTATCGAGCTCGCGGCCGACCTCTATGCGCCGAAAAAAATCACGGGCAAGCTCGCAGCGGTCGCGGTCAGCGGCCCTTTCGGGGCGGTCAAGGAGCAGTCTTCGGGCCTCTATGCGCAGGAGCTTGCGAAACGCGGCTTCCTGACGATTGCTTTTGATCCTTCCTTCACGGGTGAGAGCGGCGGCGTGAACGGCGTACGCAATATGGCATCGCCGGATATCAATACCGAAGATTTTTCGGCGGCTGTCGATTTCCTTGCCAATGAAAAGGACGTAGACCCGAACCGCATCGGCATTCTCGGCATCTGCGGCTGGGGCGGCATGGCCCTCAATGCGGCGGCCAATGATACGCGCATCAAGGCTACGGTGACTTCGACCATGTACGATATGAGCCGCGTCACGGCCAACGGCTATTTTGACTATGATAAGGACAGCGCTACCATCAAAAAGGAGCGCATGGCGAATCGCAAGGCCCTCAATGCACAGCGCACCGAGGATTACCGTGCTGGAACGTACAAACGCGCAGGAGGCGTCGTCGACCCGCTGCCGGCCGATGCCCCGCAGTTCGTCAAGGATTACTATGCCTATTACAAGACGAAGCGCGGCTATCATCCGCGTTCCCTGAACTCCAACGAGGGCTGGAATGCGACGAGCGCGCTTTCCTTCATGAATATGCCGCTGCTCACGTATGCTGATGAGATCGAGAGCGCCGTCCTCGTCATCCATGGCGAAAAAGCCCATTCCCGCTACTTCAGCGAAGATGCGTTCAAGAAGCTCAAAGGCGAAAATAAAGAGCTTCTGATCATCCCAGGCGCAAACCATACGGATCTCTACGACAATATGAAAAAGATCCCGTTCGACAAGATTACGTCCTTTTTCCATCAGTATCTGAAATAATCATCGAGGAATGTTTTGTTGGAACGCAAATGATTTTGCAACAGGAGAAAGGAATATGTGTTCATGTCTAAAAAGGTATTGATCATTTCGACGAGTCTTAGGAAGGGCAGCAACTCAGAGCAGCTGGCGCGGGCTTTTGCGCAGGGAGCTGTCGAAGCTGGACATCAGGTGGAGCAGATTCCCCTCGCTGGCAAAGATATCCACTTTTGCCGGGGGTGTCTGGCCTGTCAGGAAACGCAGGAATGTGTTATCCATGATGATGCTTCACGGATTGCAGAAAAAATGCTGACAGCAGATGTGCTGGAGCAATCAAAGGGAATCCTGTGCTCGAACAGGCAAGAAAAATGGGGGCTGAGATTTAATCCATACGATATTTCTCGGTCTGTTTGATGAGTGTGAGCCCCTTCCGCTTTTGCAGGAACAAGAAAGATGCGGTATAATTGCTTGAGATAGCGTTTCACGTGATGAGAGAGGATACAGGCGATGACGAGACGTGAATTCATTTTAGCCGGGATGGGGCTTCTCGGTGTTGCGGCCGCGGGCGGCGTGTATTCGTATGTGCATTTGCCGAAGTTCGGCAAGCTGCCGACGGAGAAAACGGATCTGCGGGCTCTGCCGCGCGAGCAGGATGCGGTTGTCTGGCTCGGCCATTCGAGCTTCTATGTGCAGCTCGGCGGCTATCGCATCCTCATCGACCCGGTGTTCAGCAGCTACGCATCGCCGCTTTGGTTCATCAACCGCGCGTTCGCAGGCTCGAATGTCTACACCGCCGAGGATTTCCCGGAGATCGATGTGCTCGCGATGAGCCACGATCACTGGGATCACCTCGACTATCCGACCGTGATGGCCCTGAAGCCGAAAATCCGCCATGTCGTCTGTCCGCTCGGCGTTGGTGCTTATTTCGAGCAATGGGACTTTGAACCGGATATCATCCATGAGGAAGACTGGAATACGGAAATCAAGCTCTCCGACACCCTTTCCATCCATATCCTGCCGTCGCAGCATTTTTCCGGGCGTTTCCTCAAGCAGAACCCGACGCTCTGGTGCGGCATGACCTTCCTCACGCCGCATCGCAGCCTCTACTATACGGGGGATGGCGGCTATGGCGACCATTTCAAGGCCATCGGACAGAAGTTCGGTGGCTTTGACTGCGTGCTCGCAGAGAACGGCCAGTACAACCTCGCGTGGCATCCCATCCACATGCTGCCTGAGGAAACCGCAAGGGCCTGCGAAGACGTCGGCGCAAAGCTCGTGATTCCCGCGCACAACAGCAAATTCGCCTTGGCTCGCCACCCGTGGCAGGAACCGATGGCGAAACTCCGCGAGGCGAGCCGCGATAAATCCTATCGCTTGCTGACGCCGGAAATCGGCTCCCTCATAAACCTCGACCATCCTGCGGATTTTTCCGATTGGTGGAACGGCTAGACGTTCTATCCATCCGTCATTCCCGATAGGACGTTCCTGTTTTCCCTGTTCTTGCACGAGCAGGGGAATTTTTTATGGCTAATTCATACAAAAAACGTATGATACAAACTAAAATATAAGCATTTCACATTACAACGAGGATTTGCTATGATGAAACCATCGGCAGATCAGGTAGAAAAGAAGGCGGGATGATAGCATGAACCGCAGAGAGTTTTTGAAATTGAGCGGCATGGGCGCAATGACGATTTTCCTCAGTGGCTGCGGCCTGTCCGCTCTGCTTGATGGACAGGATGGCAAGGCGCAGGGGAAAGCCGCAAGTCCTGGCACGGTTTCCGGAGGTAAGAATATGAAGATTGTCGTGATTACCAGCAGTCCGCATCCGCATGATGAGTCCACGTCGATTTATCTGGCGGACCGCTTTACGAAGAGCGCAGAGGCTGCCGGGCATGAGGTGTTCACGTTCGATGCTGCTAACAGCGAGACGCATCCGTGCCGTGGCTGTGACCAGTGCCATATGGATGGCCCGTGTATCTTCAAGGACGATATCGAGAACACGCTGATGCCGAAGATGCTCGAAGCGGATCTGCTCGTCCTGACAACGCCGCTCTATTACTTCGGCATGTCGGCACAACTCAAGACCATCGTCGACCGCTTCTATTCGCGCACGGGCAAGCTGCATAATAAAAAATCCATTCTGATTGCCACGGCCTACAACCGCGATGACTGGACGATGTCGGCGCTCGTGGATCATTACGATACGCTGGTCCGTTATATGGAATGGCAGGATGCCGGCAAGGTCCTCGGCATCGGCTGTGGCTCGAGGCCCCTCGTCGAACGCTCCCAGTTCGGCGATATGGCCGAGAACATGGGCAAGAATCTGTGATATTTTTGGGAAAATACGGCGCGCGGATTTATCTGACGCGCCGTTTGAGCGCTTTCAGGAAGGCTTCGCTGGATTTTGACAGCAGGCGGTACTTCTTCCAGACGACGACGGCGCTGGTTGTCATTGCGGGCTCGAATGGGATGAATTTCAGATGGCTCGTCTCGAGCTGCAGGAGTTCGTCGATGCCGACTGCGTTGCCGACGCCGGCACGGATGAAGTGGGAGACGTTGCCGATGAGGTCGAAGCGGCCGGCGATATGAAGCTGGTCTGCGGAGATTTTTCCGCCGGACCAGAGGGAGAGGTCGAAGGTGCTGGTGTTCTGACGCGAGGAGATGAAAAGAGGCATTTCCCGGAGGTCATTCGGGGTGATGCTCTCCTTTTTTGCCCAACGGCTGTCGTCGCGCGTGATGACGCCGAGGCGGATGGGTTCGTTCAGACGGATGTAGTTGTAGTCCTCGAGCGCGAACGGTTCAATCATCAGGGCAAAATCGATGAGGCCGTGCGCGAGCTTTTCCTCGACGGCATCGGCATTGCCGGTGAAAATCTCAATCGTCAGTTTCGGGTAGCGGCTGTGCAGGTCGGCAAAGAGCTCGGCGAGCAGGTGCATGCAGTGGGTTTCACCCGCACCGATGCGGATGTTCCCCGAGAGGTCAATCGTGTCGTTCTTGATTTCATCCTCGGTCTGATTGACGAGTGCGAGGATTTCCTCTGCGCGCTGCCGCAGATGCATGCCGTCCTCGGTCAGCAGGGTGCTGCGGCTCGTGCGCGTAAACAGCTTCTTGCCGAGCTCATCCTCGAGATCGGCAATCTGCCGTGAAAGCGTTGGCTGCGTCACATGCAGCACGTTGGCGGCCTCGGTCATATTCTGCTCGCGGGCCACAGCCAAAAAATAGGAAAGTGTGCGAAGTTCCATCGTTTTCCAGCCTTTCTTCCAATTCGTTCTTTCTCTTATGTATTATTTTAGCGGTTGAGACGTCCGTTTACAATACTTTTTATACAGAAAATGTATGCCTCAGACTAAAACATAAGCATTTCACATTACAAAGCGGATTTGCTATGATGAAAGCATCGAGAGCCGCGGACATCTGGTCCGCATAAGGATGAAGTTATCGGCAACTTGCAATAAGGAGGAGATATCATGTATCTGGAGAATATCACGGGGCCAGAGGACGTCAAGAAGCTGAACGCGGAGAAGCGCGAGACGCTGATCGCGGAGATGCGCAAGGCGCTGCTCGAGCGCGCGAGCGTGCATGGCGGGCATGTCGGGCCGGATCTGGGCTTCGTCGAGGCGGCCGTCGCATTGCATACGGTGTTTGACTCGCCGAAGGACAAGATTGTCTTCGACGTATCCCATCAGTCCTACCCGCATAAGATGCTGACGGGCCGTCAGCAGGCTTACACGGATCCAGCACATTATGACGATGTGTCCGGCTATACGAATCCGGACGAGAGCGAGCACGACTTCTTCAACATAGGACATACGTCGACGTCTATCTCGCTGGCCAGCGGCCTTGCCAAGGCCCGCGATCTGCGCGGCACCGACGAGAACGTCATCGCGGTCATCGGCGACGGCTCTCTTTCTGGCGGCATGGCTTTTGAGGGGCTCGACACGGTCGGTGAACTCGGTACGAATTTCATCTTGATTTTTAATGACAACGATATGTCGATTGCGGAGACGCACGGCGGCATGTATAAAGGGCTCAAGAAGCTCCGCGAGACGAACGGGCAGGCAGAGGACAATCTGTTCCGCGCCTTCGGCTTTGACTACCGCTTCGTGGCCGATGGCAACGACGTCGAGGCGCTGATCCGTGCTTTTGAGGAGGTCAAGGGCATCGGCCATCCCGTCGTCGTGCATATCGTTACGCAGAAGGGCAAGGGCTATGCACCGGCAGAAAAGGACAAGGAAGCCTGGCACTGGCATATGCCGTTTGACCTCAAGATGGGAGAACTGAAGCAGGCGTATACGGATGTCTATGGAGAGGCCACGGCCGAGTTCCTGCTCGGGCAGATGAAGAAGGATCCGAAGCTCGTCGCCATGACGGCAGCCGTTCCGTCGGTTATGGGCTTTACGCCGGAACGCCGCAAGGAAGCGGGCAGACAGTACATCGATGTCGGCATCGCCGAGGAACAGGGCATCTCGATGGCCTCGGGGCTCGCGAAGGGCGGCATGCATCCGGTATTCGCGAGCTACGCGACGTTCTTCCAGCGCACGTACGATCAGATGTCGCAGGATGTGTGCGTCAACGGCAATGCCGCGACGTTCCTCGTTTTCGGCGCATCCCTGTACAGCATGAACGATGTCACGCATCTCTGCTGCTACGATATCCCGATGCTCAGCAACATCCCGGATCTCGTCTATCTCGCGCCGGCGACGATGGAGGAATACACGGCCATGCTGGGCTGGGCCATTGCACAGGAGGAACATCCGGTCGCCATCCGCGTGCCGGTGCCGGTCTATGAGAATGGCTCGCTCTATGCGGTCAAAGCCGAAGATGATTATAGCAGCTTGAACCGCTTTGCCGTTACACATGAAGGCTCGAGCGTCGCCATCATCGGGGCGGGCAATTTCTACGGCCTCGCGGAACAGACGGCGAAGGAACTGCTGGCACAGGGCGTTGACGCAACGGTCATCAACCCGCGCTATCTGACCGGGCTCGACACGAAACTCCTCGAGGAGCTCCGGAGAACGCATCGGGTCGTCGCGACGATGGAGGACGGCTGCCTTGCGGGCGGCTTCGGTGAGAAGGTCGCGAGCTTCTATGGCGGGACGGAGATGCGCGTGAAGAACTTCGGCATCCCGAAGGCCTTCTACGACCGCTATGATTACGCGAAGCTCGCCGAGGAGAATCATCTGGCACCGCAGCTCGCAGCGAAGGACATCCTGGCTCTGCTTTGAAGGAAAATGAGAGCAGATGCATGAAAAAAGCGTATAACGCAGACTAAGGGATAAGCATTTCACATTTTACGGCTGTTTTGTTAGGATAAAACTATCAAGGGAGGAAAGGAGCGGAGGTTATGCACGAGGAACTTCTTGACGCCGGCTGTTCGCCGGAGTGCCAGAAAGAGTACGATGCCTTGCCCGACGACGAAGCGCGGCTCTGCTATCTGAAACGGCACAGACGGCATCTGGTCGAAACGCTGCATCAGCAGCAGGAAAAACTTTCCTGCCTCGATTACATGATTTTTGAACTCGAACAGGATTCGAAAGGACGGGAGATCGTATGACGCTCGATGAGATCAAGAAAGCCAGCCCGTTTGCCATCGGCGGGGAGAATGTCAACTATGCGCAGTATTTCGATGGCACGAGCTATCTGAATATGCTGTCGATGGAGCAGGTCGGCGTCGGCAATGTGACGTTTGAGCCGGGCTGCCGCAACCACTGGCATATCCACCATGCAAAGTCTGGCGGCGGTCAGATGCTGCTCGTCACGGCTGGCCGCGGCTGGTATCAGGAATGGGGCAAGCCTGCCCGCGAACTCAAGGCCGGCGATGTCGTCCATATCCCGCCAGAGGTCAAGCATTGGCACGGCGCGGCGAAGGACAGCGCCTTCCAGCATCTCGCCACGAGGTGCCGGGCGAGGAGACGAGCAACGAGTGGTGCGAGGCCGTAGATCCGGCCGAGTACGATGCGCTGCCATGAGCAGCGGGAATCTGAGAGGGAAGAAAAATGAAACAGAGTAGCAAGAAAAAATCATGGCTGCCCTGCTCGCAGGTGTCATGCTCATTGGCAGCGGTTTTACGATGAAAGAGGCAAGCGCTATGGATCAGAACAAGGTCAAGGCAGAAACGCAGAAAAAGGCCGTCAAGGTCGTGCAGACAGCAGGCCGCGATCAGCTCGGGGACTTCGCGCCGGACTTCGCGCACTACAACGATGATGTCCTCTTCGGTGAGGTCTGGAGCAAGAACGATGTGCTCTCACTGCACGACCGCAGCATCGTGACGGTCTCCGCGCTCGTCGCGCAGGGCCTCACGGACAGCTCGCTCAAGTATCACATCGGCGAGGCGAAGAAGAACGGCGTGACGAAGGCGGAGATGGTCGAGGTCATCACGCAGCTCGGCTTCTACAGCGGCTGGCCGAAGGCCTGGGCAGCGTTCCGCTACGCAAAAGAGGTTTACGCGGACTGACCGCGCGTAAGAAAGGGAGCTGAAAACATGAAACTCAAGAGAATCATGATGTTCGTCATGGGGGCCATTCTAGCTGTCGCTCTGACGGGCTGTGGGGCAAGTGACTCGGCAGGTGCGTCTGGCGCATCGTCGGAGAAAGCGGTGGCTTCGGAATCCGTTTCGTCGGGGGTGCAGGCCTCGGGCAAAAAGGTGCTGGTTGTCTACTATTCGAATACGGGGCGTACGGAGCAGGTCGCGCAGGACATCGCAAAGGCGAAGAATGCTGACATCATGAAGATTGAGGCAGATCCGGAATACACGAAAGCGGATCTGGATTATAACAACAAGGAGAGCCGCGTCAGCAAGGAGCATGATGACGCATCGCTGCGCGATCAGATCAAGCTGAAGAAGGTGACGCCGGATAACTGGGCGGGCTATGATACGGTCTACATCGGCTACCCGATCTGGTGGGGCATTGCCGCGTGGCCGATGGATGCCTTCGTCAAGGGCAACGACTTTACGGGCAAGCACGTCGTGACGTTTGCGACGGCCGCGAGCTCCTCGCTCGGCAGCAGCGGCCAGCTCCTGAAAGAAATGGCCGGGGGCAAGGGCGACTGGGAAGACGGCACTTGCTTCACGGGCCGCATTGACGATAATAAAGTCGCCGAGTGGGCGAAATCCCTGAAGTGAGACACGAAGCAGCGGATGAGGATTTATAGCGAAAAGCAGAAATGGTGTACGTCTTGAACATCGTTTCTGCTTTTTGTGCGAGGAAAGGATTTCGGTCATGCGATATTTTTTAGACGTTCTATTGCTGCTTCTGCTGATTTTTGAAATGAGCTATCTCTATATGCCGCCATTCCTGCACGAAATGATCGGCGCGGCGCTGCTTCTGCCGATTTTCATCCACCTTTGGCAGAACCGGTTTTATCTGAAAGCGTTGGGAAAGGGGAGGTGGTCTCTGCCACGCGCACTCGGGGTAGCCATCAATCTGCTCCTGGCTATATCCTGCCTGACCGTTATCATCAGCGGCTGCCTGATCTCGAATATCCTGTTCGTCGATATCGTCCCGCTTTCGCTGCGCAGCAACTCGGTGCTTTTCTCCGTGCACAGCGCGTCGGCAAGATGGTTCCTGCTTTTCGCGGGCCTGCACTTCGGTCTGCATGTGAGCGTCTGGTGGCAGAAGCTGCAGCGTGCGGCTGGCATTGCGGCCAGCACGTTGCCGGCAAAGGTCCTGCTCGGCATGCTCGTCCTCCTGCTCGGCGCTGGCGGTATCTATGCGGCCATGCAGGACAAGCTCCTGCAGAGATTGGAGGGCGCCCACGTCTTCATGACGCCGGCCCTGCAGTATGATACGACGGGCTATATCCTGACGCAGCTCGGCATCTTCCTGCTCTTTGCAGGATGCGGCTGGCTGCTATGGCGGCTGGCACTTCGCGCAAAGACAAAAAAGGCATGATAAAAGCCTCGTTCCGCATCCAATGGGTGGAACGAGGCTCTTTGTTTCTGAATTCAGGCGAGGCCGTGGGCTTTGCCCCAGTCGTTGATTTTCTGGTAGAGCGGCGTCGGTACGCCATATTCTTTGCCGAGTGCGGCGATGCGGGAGACGAGGCCGGAGAACTCGGAGGAACCGCCAGCGGCGACGTCGCGCTGCATGGAGGTCGTGAGGCCCGGTGCGAAACTGTCCATCATCTTCAGGTCGGTCTTGACAAGGTCGCGGTCGAACGTGACGCCCATGGCATGGCCGAGCGCCTCGACCTCGCGGATCAGGCCGACGAAGGTCTCACGCACTTCACCGTCTTTCTGGAATGCGTCGCTCGTCACGCCGAAGTAAAGGCCGGCAGCGCCCATCGGCGAGACGAAAGAGAATTTCGTCAGGGCATCGCGCTGGATATCGTCGCTGAAATGCGCGTGGATGTCGGCATCCCGCATGATTTTCTCGAGTTCTGTGGCTTTCGCGGCGAGGCGGCTGTCCTGACCCGGGCGGAAGCCGTAGAACACGCGCAGGATTTCCTGCGGCTGTTCGATGATGCCGGGACCGCCGCGCTTGGCAAAGACATAAATGCAGCCATCGAGCACGGTCTTGCCGGGAAGTTTTTCCTGCATGACCGCGCCCGTGCCGAACACGTTGAGAATCGGGATGACGAGCGTATCCGGGCCAGCGACGCGCTGCGCGAGCGCAATCGCGGCGTCGATGCCGTAGTACTTGACGCAGACGAAAAGCACATCGGGCGTTTCATGATAGTCATCCGCATGCACGGCCTTGCACGGCTCGATATGGATGTCGCCGCGGTGATTGGTATGGATGGTCAGTCCCTTTTCCTGCATGGCCTGCAGATGCTCCCCGCGTGCGAGGAACGTCACATCATTGCCCGCGTTCGCGAGGTAACCGCCAAGCACGCCGCCCGTACCGCCAACACCGAAAATCGCAAATTTCATGATCCATCACCTCAAGAATATTCTGCTGTTTTCTTTTCATTGTACCAGATGCTGTTATTTTTACAAGCTTCCGAAAAAGATACCATTTGTATTTTGCCGTTCATCGTAGTAGAATGACAGAGTGACAGATGGGTGCGGTGTTCCCATCAAATGGATTTCGGAATATTAGAAGGAAGTATGTTCTGTGAACGATAAACGCATTTCTTTTGCCTCGGATTATCTGGAGGGGGCACACCCGGCTATCTTGAAACGGCTTTCGGAAACGAATATGCTGCAGACCGCAGGCTATGGGTTCGATGAGTTCTCGGAGTCGGCGCGCGCGAAGATCCGCAAGGCCTGCGATGCGCCGGAGGCGGATATCTTCTTCCTGATCGGCGGCACGCAGACGAACGCGACGGTCATCGACGCCATCCTGCACAGCTACGAGGGTGTCCTCGCGGCGGACACGGGCCATGTCAGCGTGCATGAGGCCGGCGCGATCGAGTTCGGCGGGCATAAGGTCCTGACCATTCCGCACGTCAATGGCAAGCTGACCGCCAAGGGTATCGAAAGCTATGTCCAGGCGTTCTATGCCGACGCGAATCACGACCACATGGTTGCGCCCGGCATGGTCTATCTCTCGCAGCCGACGGAGTACGGTACACTGTACTCGCTCGCGGAGCTCACGGCCATCAGCAAGGTCTGCCACGAGCATCATCTGCCGCTGTACCTCGACGGCGCGCGCCTTGCCTATGCGCTGGCCTGCGGGGAAAACGACGTGACGCTTCCGGATATCGCAAGGCTCTGCGACGCGTTCTACATCGGCGGCACGAAATGCGGTGCGCTGTTCGGCGAGGCCGTCGTGTTCCCGAAGCATGATTTCGTGCCGCATTTCTTCACCATCACGAAGCAGCACGGCGCGCTCTTGGCAAAGGGCCGCATCGCCGGCATCCAGTTCGACACGATGTTCACGGACGGGCTCTATACGAAGATCGGCCAGACGGCCATCGAGGCAGCGGACAAGATCCGCAAGGCCCTGCGTGCAAAGGGATATCGCTTTGCCCTTGAGAATCCGACCAACCAGATCTTCATCGTGCTGACCAAGGAAAAATGCGCGGAGCTCGAAAAAGAAGTCGAGCTCGGTTTCTGGGAGAACCTCGATGAAGACCATACCGTCATGCGCATCGCGACGAGCTGGGCGACGACGGACGAGCATGTGGACAGACTGCTGGACCTTCTTTAAAGTCTATGGATAGAGTATAGAAACTCCTGTATTATAGATGGAATGCATGACTCGGAAAAGAGAATAAGCATTTCCGTATGGAGAGAGAACTGCATATAATGGAGGTATGAGAGAAGGGAAAATCCAAGAAGCAAGGGGATAGGGCAATGAAGAAGATTTCACGGCGTCAATTCTTGACGCTTTGCGCTGGGGCGGCGCTGCTCGGCGGAGGCGGCTGGGCGTTCTCGCGTGGGCTGATCCTGCCTGGCGTGAAGGAAAAAGCAGAGGCAGTTCTCAGTGGGGACAAGGTGCAGGCGCTGCGGCAGGTCGCGGCCAGCGATAATGCTGCGGCTCGGACCATCATGTGGCAGTCTCCGGTCCGTCTTTCATCGCCGGCTGTTGAGTTATCCGGCGAAAAAGGCGGTGGGAAGGCGTTCCCAGCAAAGGAGGAGGCCTTTACGGATGATGGCGTGTCAGCGTACCTGTACACGGCACAGGTCACGGGGCTGACCGGCGGCGAGACGCTGAAGTACCGCGTGTCCGCGGACGGCGAGGCTGGCGGCTGGCACACGCTTGCGACTGACGATGGCGGCGCCTTCAAGGCGCTGATCTTCCCGGATTCCCAGTCGAACGATTATTCGGATTGGAAGCAGCTCGCGCAGGATGCGGCGAAGCGCAACCCGGATGCGTCGTTTTTCGTGAATATGGGTGACCTCGTGGATAACGGCGAGGATCATGGCCAGTGGAGAGACTGGTTCGACGCGGTGGACGGCATCATCGACCGCATGCCGGTCGCGCCGCTCATGGGGAACCATGAGACCTACAATCAGCAATGGAAGGTCCGCGAGCCCGTCGCGTATCTGCGCTATTTCGCGGTGCCCGAGAACGGCAATGCGGAGGATGACCGCCGCTATTATTCGTTCGATTATGGCCCCGTGCACTTCATCGTGCTCGATACGCAGACAGAGGAAGAAAAGGACGCGCATCCAGAGCTGCTGGAGCGCCAGCAGGCATGGTTCCGTGAGGAAGTGCGGCAGTCAACGAAGCCGTGGAACGCCGTTCTGATGCATAAGGATCCGTTGCAATACCGCATTCATAAGCGGCCGGAGCGGCAGGAAGGCTTCTCGGATGAAGGGAAAGCGTGGATGCCGCTGTTTGATGAGGCGGGCATCGACCTCGTGCTCTCGGCACACCTCCATACGTACCGGAACCGCGGCCATATCCGGGATTTCCGGCGCAGCGAGGGCGGGCCGCTCTACATCCTGACCGGCGTGGCCGGTAATGTCCGCTATCCGAGCCTCTGGGTGGATCACGCGCTCGATATGTATGTTGCGCCTCAGCCGGAAACAGATAACTACCTTACGCTTGAGGCAGATGAAAACGCGCTGACCGTC
>Ga0310695_10003242_pt1 | contig 32351 bp, 65 predicted proteins | sample RumenRJG_04DNA_FD_203882 | JGI IMG/M metagenome (GOLD analysis project Ga0310695, IMG submission 203882) | Bovine rumen microbial communities from Lethbridge, Alberta, Canada - RJG_04 (v2) (version 2) | ecosystem: Host-associated > Mammals > Digestive system > Stomach > Rumen | place: Canada...
CGAGAAATACCCTTTACCAACCCCCAAAGATACACCCCAACACACACCCCACACAAGAATCCTCCCCCCTCCCTTCCTCCCTCCGTTCTCCCTCATTCCTCGGTTGCCCAAAACTCACCCCACTCCACCCCATTCCCACCTCGTTTGCCACAGTTAGACCCCTCTCACTTTTGACCGCTCATTGACCGCCTCGGCATTGATTAAGGTGCCGCCCCGCCCTTGCTGGCTACATTACGCGCGTGGAGGGAAGGTGCCGTCAAAAAAAATGAAAGGGTCGATGACACTTGTAGAGGCGAGACAAATTCCGCTTGAAGGGCGGGAGGCACCGTTTGACGAGAGTTTGCCAGGGATAACAATGATTGGGGCGAATGGGAAGACGGATGCCTATTCGATGAAGGAGCGGTTCGACAAGGCAAGGAAAACCCTTGAGTATCGGAAGTACCGCGAGTGTGTGCCGTGCATAGACTGTGGGAAGTGCCTAAAGTTTCGGCGGTTCGATCGGATGGGGCGGTTGAAGACCGTTGGAATGTTCTGTATGATGCTGCGGGTGAATGTTGGGCGATGGGGGTCGTGTGAAGATGGGATTCCCAGCACGCACAACAAGAATATCATTGTAGACATGACAGGGGCTCCCAAGAGCTTTCCGAAGAATGGGGAAGAGGCGGATGCGGCGGTTCTGGAGGCAGAGAGAAAGGCGCAGATAGAGCAGGCGGCATTGCTTCAAGTTCTAATGGAGGGCGAGTATGGGAAGGAACGGGAGGCGAGGGCTGCGAAGTTTGGGGCGGCGGCGAAGGGTGAAGGGGCGAAGAAGTCCCCCGCGAGTGGTGGAAAAGTTGTAGCACAAAAGGCCGCCGAAGTCAAGGGGGAAGTTTCTGGGCAGAAAAAAGAACTTGACAAAGAAGAAAAAACGGGAGAGGGAGGGACAGTAGAATGAGAACCGCCGAGATGTTTGGAGAGAACGAGTTTCTGCCGTTTGCTCCGTTGAAGAGTGGGAAAGTTGTACCCACGGAGACGGCGAAGAGGACGGAGAGGCGGAAAGAGCTGGAGCTTGGGATGGTGAAGTGTCCTGAGTGCGGAGGCGAGGCGAAGATTGAGACGGAGGGTGAGAAGAGCGGGCAGCCCGTGGTATATGCGGGGTGTTTTCGGACGGAGAAATGCGCGAGGCGGAGCGTTAGGGGCGAGGGCTGGGACGAAGAGGACGGGGCGAGAGAGTGGAATCGTCGGAACGGCGGAATAGTGGGATGGTGGATAAGGCTGCGGAACTGGATGGTGGACAAGAGGGCGGAGAAGGGTCTTGAGTGGGGATTCCGTGCGAGGGGGTTGAAGAGGCGGATATTTGGGGACAGGAAGATTTCGGACGGTGACAAGAAGGAGGGCTAAAAAGATATGGGCTGGATGCTTACTGGGAATCGGGTTCGCGGAGCGCGTGACGAAAGCGAGTGGGAGAAGGAGCGTCGGAGGGCGGAGGCTGCGGCGAAGGAGGCGGCAGCATCCGCCAAGGGAGGGGAGGCGAAAAAATCCCCGGCTGCCGAGAAGCCCAAAGTCGGGGAGAGGGTTTTCCGAGAGACGATGAAAAGGCTTGGGGAATTGAACGAGGCGAGGAGGAAGGAAGCCGAGGGATGTTCACAAGTTCACAAGTGTGTAGATAGTTCTCCGGGAGGTTTGACGGAAACGGAGGAGAGGCTGGCGGATTTCCTTGGGGTAGCCGAGGCGGTGGTCTCATCCGAGACAGGGAATGGGGAGGAAAAATCCTTGGAGACGACGAGGGCGGTGTTTCCCGAACTTCCCCTTGGGGATGCCGGGGGAAGTGCGGCAGCGAAGCCTATGGGTGGGAAGAAGGGACGGAAGCGGAGGCGGAAGGGGAAGCCAGGGGCCGAGGCGGAGGTTCATCCAACGGAGTGACAGATGGCAAAGATTCTCAACAGCAGGTTCGGGAAGGTTCACCGGCTGGCGAACAATCCGAGGCAGATAAGCGACGGGGCGTATACGCTGCTCGTGGAAAGTCTGAGCCACGAGAACGACATAGATTTCCTGATGGTGAAGAAACTCGTAGTCTGGAAAGTTCCCGGAGAGTTGAGCGATTCCCGGCACTGGCCTTTTGAGGGCCAGGAGGGGAAGATGGTGATGCTCGGCGGCAACCAGAGGTATGCGGCTCTGCAGGACTTGGGGTACGACAAGATTCCCGACGACTGGATTATCGAGGGGAAGCACCCGAATGGGGATTGGTGGACGCCGGAGGAGGCGGAGAGGTTCATCCTGCTCGACAACAACCCGGAGGGAATTTCCGGGGAGACGGACTATCAGATACTCATCGAGAACTTCGAGAGGGAGTGTCTGCGGCGGGTGGGGATGGACTTCGCCCAGATGCCGATGGAGTATGCGACGGAGGACGAGCCGACGGTCGAGGCCAAGGTGCAGGAAGGGGAGCATGGCGAGGAAGACCAGAAGCTCAAGGACTTCAAGAAGCGGCGGGAAGATTCAAGGGGGATGGTGGACGAGATTCTGGACGTCGGGTTCTACATAGTTCCTCTTTGGGAGACGCACGACCAGAAGATGCAGTTCCTCAACTTCATCAAGGCGAAGTTTGGGATAGATGCCGAGAGGGAGGTTTTCGTAAATGGATTTGAGCTTGCCAAGGCGATGGGGCTCGAGATTCCGTACAGCGGGCTGAAATTCCCAAGTCCGAAACCCGAGAAGCCGCTGCAGGACTTGGCGATGGACGGGACGGCGGAGGGCTATGAGGTGAGGGACGGGGAAGTTCCCGCCGGCGAGGAGATAGCCGAGGACGAAGGGGAGAAGATGCCCGACGGGTCTGGGTCGGAGGAGATAATGTGATGTGCGGGATGCTCGAAGTCTTCATCCCGCTTGGGTTTATTCTGTGGCAATCGGTAGGAGATACCGAGGCAACTGGGAGAAATCACCATGGCAAAGAGAAACTACAGCAACAGGCGCGCGAGGATAGCATACCGCAGCGGGATGACGATTCCGAAGGGGTATACGCATCTGGAGGGCAAGAAGTACCTGAACCGGCTGGACACGATACGGCCGGATTCCATGAATGCCTCCAAGGAGGAGAAGAAGGCATTTCGGAGAAACCGCGGCTCGTTCCAGTCGGACAACGGCAGCATCAAGAAGATGGTGGAGCGCGGAAAGGTCGGGAAGGGGAAGGACGGAATCCGGGACTGGAAGCACGGCACGAACTTCACCTCGGACAAGACGGCGCACAATGCATTCAAGGCGGAGAAGGGCGGAAGGAGCTCCATCGATGCGAGGGCGGTGAGGGCATGGATGGCGGCGCACCCAAAGTCGAGGAAGTCGCCGGCCGCAATACACAAACTGCTTCGGAAGAACCACTATACCGTAGCATTCGGCCCAGACGGGCATGCAAGATAGACCAAGGACAGGACGGCGGGGCCAACAACTCCGCGGTTAGTCGGTTGTTCCGAGACGGTGGGCGGGAGAGATTCCGCCCGCCGCCTTTTGTCTCATCCGAATGGAGGGCGGCGGCATGACGGACATAACGTTCACGACTCCAGAGACGGACGCCCTCTGCCGGGAGATAGCCGAGAAGAGCAGAGGGACATGCTTCCTGATGTTCTCTCGGGGCAAGGATTCACTCTGCGCCTGGATAAACCTGCGGAAGTATTTTTCCCGGATAATCCCGTTCCACTGCTGTAGCATACCGCATCTGGAGTTCGTCGATCGGACTCTGGACTACTACGAGATGATGTTCCAGACTAGGATTCTCCGAATGGTGGGCGAAGACCTGACGATGGCGCTGGTGCGGCACGTGTACCAGGAGTATCCGTGGGAGTGCGACAGAATAGACGAGGAAATCGGCCCCATCGAGGACTACAACAAGCTCCTCATCCTATCGTATCTCCGCAAGGAGTACAACCTTCCCAGGGCATGGTGCGCCGTCGGCATAAGCATGTACGATTCCATCGACCGGATGATATACTGCAAGAAGTACAAGGGGAAGAACGACGCCAACAGGACTTTCTACCCGTGCTACAACTGGACTAGGACGCAGGTCGTGGACGCCATTGCCGAGAGCGGACTGAAACTTTCGTCGGAGTACAGGTATGCGAGGCGCAGCATCGGAGGAGTTCCGAGCGCGACCTACAACAGGATTCTGATGGAGCACTATCCGAGGGACTGGGAGCGCACGAAGCTCTGGTATCCGCTTGCGGAGGTCAAGAACAAGAGGGAGGAGATGATAGATGCAAACTACCCGAAGTGGCTGGAGCAACGAGCGGCGGAGCGCGGAGGTCGGATGGATGTACAGCAAGAGGCGGGCGAAGAAGAGGGCGGCGGAGAGGGAGTCTCATCCGCCGAAGGAGGGGCCGGTGGAAAATCCCCGGTGGGAGTGTCCGATGGTGGCGGAGACATGGAGTCCGCCGGAGATTTGAGCGGCGGCGAAGTGCTGCCGAGCTTCGAGATGGAGGAAGGGAAGGAATGACATACATGATGGTTTTTCTCGCGGGCATAGCCGTGGGAGTCGTGGGTCTCATGATGTGGTCTTGGTCGGAGACCGGATTCTGGGACGCGGATGAGGCTGTCGGAGGGACGAAGGAATGACGGAAGAGGAGTTCGAGAGAAGAAAGCACCCGAGCCTGGGAAGTTTCCCCGGCGCGAATTCCGTTTCCACGGTCGGGCAGAAAGTCCCCGGCGTCAACCTCCTGCGCCCGACGGCGATGGAGGCGGTGAAGCGCGTGCCGACGATGGCGGTGAGGAAGGGCGGGATATTCCGTCATCCGAACGACTGGACCGAGGAGGAGGACGCGGTGATTGTCGAGCTGATGAGGGCGAAAGTGCCGCTGTACGTCATCGCCGCCAAGGTGAACTGCGAGAGGCATACCCTTGCGAAGCACATCGAGGAGACCCCGGAACTGAAGCAGCTCAAGGCCGACATGGAGGAGGCGAGGCTGGATTCCGCCGAGTACGAGGCCGACCGTCTCGTGACGAGCGGCAACCCGACGATGATAATGTTCTACCTCGACAGGAAGGGCAAGAAGAGGGGCTGGAGCCAGGACGAGTCCGGGGATTCGGGGCGGGATTCGGAGAGCCGCATCGTGATGGGGAAGATACCGGACGAGGACATAGAGGCGGCGAGGGATTTCGTGAAGTCCATCACGGGCGTGAATCCCGGCGAGATGCTTTCGATGGAGGAGTCCAAGGTGTTCGAGGACGATCCGATGAAGCAGGCGGCGAACGAGGAGAGGGCTGCGGAGGAGATGGCGGCGGAGCGCGAGGCGGAGGCGGCGCGGCCGAAGGAGGCGGAGGGAAGCAGCACGAGCCCCCTTGCGGAGGAGAAGCCCGACGGGGGCGATCTACCGGTCTCATCCGCCCCGCATCCCCTCTCGGAGGCCGAGGCGATATTCGCGGACGGCGGGTTCTCGCCGTTTGGGGAGGTGTAGCGGGACGATGGGGAGGAAGAAGTCGGAGACAAGGAAGTGCAGGCTGTGCGGCAGGGAGTTCGTGCCGCAGAGTCCGGGGGACAGGTACTGTCCCGGAGTGTGTGCGATGTCGGCGGGCTTCATCCCGTCGAGGAAGAAGTCGGAGGACTCCGGGACAACGGCGAGGCGATCCGAGGGGACGGCCGCAGGGATGGCGAGGAGCCGGGCGAGGGAGGAGGAGAAGTTCCGCCGCGTCATCGAGATGTTCCAGTTGCCGATTGGCGAGAGGTGGGCGGTTGCGAAGACCTTCACCCCGGAGGAGCAGGCCTATTCCCTAAAAATCCAGAAGAGGATGCTTGCGGAGATGAAGCGGGCCGACTACGAGAGCTCGTGGTCGCAGGGCGGAGGGGACGACGACGAGTGTATGCGCCGTCCGAGCGAGGACGAGAGCCTCGGCGACTCCGACGACGGGAGCATATAGGCAGACCGAGCGGCTATAAGAGGGGGACGGCGGTTTTTTTGTCTTGGTTTTGCCGCCGGTCCCCCTCTTGATTTTTTTGAAAATACCCCCTTGCGCGGTTTTCCGATTTTTGGTATAATACCCGCCGAAGCCCCACGGAGGGGTCAACCAAACAAGCCAACCAAAGGAAAGGACAGATAGAGATGAACACAAGCAAGGCAAATGCGCAAGCGGCAAAGACGGCGGCGCTTCAGGACGCGGTTCTGGAGGTGGCACTCCGCATATGGTTCGCAAAGAAGGGGTCGTGCCCCGACTCCGAAATCACCGACTTCGAGGAGTGGGTGGAGAAGAGGTGCGACGACATGGCGGGTTGCATCAAGGACAGCGACTCCCCTGTGTGCATCGTCAAGGCATTGAGGGTGAATGCGCTGGGCGACGAACTCGCAATGCATACCGCAATGGTGGCGCAGAGCGGGGGGTTCAACACGGACATAAACTGCTATGTCGAGGACAACATCGTTTATTCGAGCGTGTGGGTGTCCGGAAAGACCGCCGAGCAGAACAAGGCACAGGCCGAGGCGATAGCCAAGATTTTCCGCAATGCTGGCTATTCCGCCGAGGTGTGGGTTGACGAGGAGAACGACACGGACGTGACCGTGAATGCTCAGTTGGACTTCCCGCTCTATCTGAAGTCCATCAAGAAGTAAGGGGGGGGGACAAAATGATAATTGATGTCATACTTGACCGCCGAGACTACGAACAGAAGGACAAGAACTTCGTGTGGTACGGGGCGGAGCAGTTCCGCGCCCTCTACGACTATGCGGTGTCATTCGGTTTCGACAATCTTGCAAGGGCTGTTGACTGCGGGACGGATAAGGATGTCGTGGAGGCACTCTGCCGATACATAGACGTGAACGGGTACCGACCATCTATAAAGCGGTATGTCCGCTCCGTGAAGTGGATTCCGGACGGCATGCGGTAAAAAGAAGAAAAAGTTCATTTACCCCCTTGCGCGGTTTCTGAAAATTTGGTATACTATGCTGCGTAGGGCGGAGAAGCCCACAACCAAACCAACAAGAGAGAGGAGAGAGCGATGAAGGCGGAAAACAAGAAGATGCTTGAGAAGATATACGAGGCCCTCGGCGGCATCGTGTCGGAGCAGGGGGTCGAGGCTTTCGACCACTTCTACAAGGGCGGCGGCAAGCAGATGTTTGCCGACTTCGAGAAGGTGCTGGCGGAGGAGTGCGGCATCGAGTTCGCGGAGCCAGAGTACAAGGTAGTGCCGATGAAGGGCGCGAAGTGGGAGGGCTTGTTCATGATCGTTGACCAGACGGGAGCGCCCGTCCTCACGGGGATGAGCAAGGCCGATGCGGAATGGACTCTGGAGAACGTTGTCAAGGCGGCTTGACGGAAAGGGGGAGCGAAATGGACAAGACATTCAAGGTTGGCGATTGCGTCCGCATCGTGGGGAAGACCTGCGCGATGAAGGGGAAGCGCGGACGGATAGAGCGGAAGACCCGCAACAACAAGACGTGGCCGTATGTCGTGAAGCCCCAGGGGCCTTACGACTGCGGCGAGTATGCGGCGGACGAACTGGAGCTTGCTTGAAACCAATACGAAAGGAGAAGGACATGGTAGCGATGGACGAGGCGAAGCAGACGGCGCTCGAAACCCTCAAGGCGGGACTCGAGAACGGAGATAGCCCAATGGCGATACTCAACGACATATCCGCAGAGTGGGACGGAGACCCGATGGAGCTCATCAACATGCTCGTGTGAAGAGGCGGCGAGGGGGTGATGAGGAAAATTAAAAAATCTTCATTTACCCCCTTGCGCTGTTTCTCCGAAAATGGTATAATACACCCGCAACCCCGAAAAGGGGGGAAACCAAACGAACGAACAAACCAGAGAAAGGAACGGAAAGATGGACACGAAGGAACTGATGGAAAAGGCGGCGGCCCATGTCGTGAAGATGCTCGACGGCACGGACGGCGAGAGGTGGAACGGCACGAACCCGATGTACGAGGGCATGTGCGGATGGTGCGGGGTGATGTCCCCGATGAACCGCCCTGCATTCGTGGCGAAGTTCGGGGAGAGCTTCACAAAGGCGGCGGAAGATGAGGCGAGGCGGATTCTTGCCGCCCGCGCGGACTTCTGGGAGAACAGCAAGGCGAAGGGGTACGAGGCACAGGCCAACGAACTCGTGTGTGCGACCCCTTCGATCTTCAATGTTGGTGATTTCGTATGGGGAATCATGGACGGCCTCAAGTGCGACCATGAGAACCTTTGCCGCACAATCCGTCACCTCATTGAGGAAAAGGCGGAGAGCAAGGACGGCGAGCTCAAGGCGAGGCTCTGCAAGATTATCCGCATTGAGGAGGTGGAGGACATTGAGAGGGATGCCGCAACGATTCTCAACGGATGGAGGACGCAGGGGCACGAAGGGGGCAGCGGTTCGGACGATGTGTCGGACGAGGAAATCGGGAAGTGGGGAGAGAATTTCAGCAACCTCACGACGGAGCAGAAGCGGACATTCTACACCCTTGCGGTTCTCGTCCGCGACAAGCAGGGAAAGTATTTCCTCATAGACCCCGAAGGGTACGACTACCCCCGCTACGTGATACTTCCGAAGAACTGGGAGCACATTTTCTATCGCACGACCGAGACGGTGGGTGCGGAGATTGTGGCGGAGGAGGAAGCGGCGGCAAAGGCCAAGGCGGAGAAGGAGGCCGCCGCCCGTGCCGCATACGATGCGAGGTGCGCAAAGTGGGCGGGTATGATGGAGGAACTACCCGCCGACCTCAAGGGGAATGCCTACAATTCCGACTACCGCAAAATCGGGAAGCGGAACGTGCTCAAGATGGCCAAGGCGGCTTTCCCGTGGGTGCGGTTCTCCGTCTCGTATGATGGCGGCTGGGGTCACGGGTATGTCCTCAAGTGGAAGAACGGCCCGACCGTGGCGGAGGTGAAGGAGAAAACCGACTTCGGACTCTTCAAGCCGTGGGAGGACACATTCAACGGGATGGAGGACTATGCTGACACGGTTTCGGCAAAGTTCACGGACTTCTCCGACAGGTTCGGCGGAGTTGGGAACGGGGTGGAGTGCGAGCGCGAGGAGTGCGACCACGACCAGAACGGCGACCCTAACGGGAAGCCGCCCGCCCCCAAGAAGGCGGAGGGCGGCGAGACCGTGGAGGGCGTCGAAGTGAAAGAGAACAAAGCCAAGAATGGAATTGAAATCTATTTTCCTTCCGTTCCAGCCAAGGAAGTAAGGGATTTGCTGAAGCAGAACGGTTGGCGCTTCTCGAAATGGAGTGTGTGTTGGTACAATCGAAACACAGAAGAAAACAAGCATTTTGCAATCGGGTTCCTGAAAAGAAAAAGTGCTTAATCCCACTTGACTTCTGCAAGACCTATATGCTATAATTAACTCATCTATGAGTCGCAACCATAGTGAAAGCAAAAAGGATTTCTGTTGTCCTATGCACAAAGGTTCGCCCTTTCTCTCCGATAGGAGTGTTGCGAGTGCATAGGGCAACTTCTTTAATGGAGTCGCAACCCATGAAAGAACCATACAAGTATGTACGAGTCGGAAAGAGGTGTGTTCGAGAACATCGTTTAGTGATGGAAAAGATGATTGGACAACCTATCCCAAAGGGATTAGAAGTCCATCATATCAATGGTGACACTAAAGACAACAGAGAAGAAAATCTACAACTTCTTCCAAAGGGAGAACATCGTAAACTCCATGCTGCGATAGACCGCGCAAAGGGGAGAAGGCTAACCGACGAACAGAAGGCAGAACATGCAAGAGCTCGTGCGGCGGCATATAAAGCATCTCACTACGAGGAGGTGTTAGAGAGGAATAGAAAATACTATTGGAAGAATCATGCAAAGTGTTTAGACAGGGCATTGGCCTATAAGAAAGCCCACAAAGAGGAACTTAAAATAAAAGACAAGCAATATCGAGAGAAGAATCACGAGAAGATACTTGCTAAACAGAAGAGATACAATAAAGAAAATGCTGTACGGAAGAGAGCGGAGGCACGAATCTACCGCCAACAGCATCTTGAAGAAATCAAGGAGAAAAGCAAAGCATATCGAGAAGCAAACAAGCAGCAGATTGGTGAGAGAGTTCGGCAGTGGTGCATCAAGCATCGCGAAGAATTGAGCATTAAGCGGAAACAGAAGAGGGCTAATCGGACCGAAGAGCAAATAGCAAAAGAAAAAGCTTACCATAGACAATACTATCTCAACCACAAAAACTGCAAGAAGAAAGAGGGGGTAATCTAATGCAATACATCGAGAAGACTTCTCACGGCGGCGCGGTCGTCTGGTTCCGCAAGGGGGTCGCCGACTCCCTTGCGGAGACCCTGCGGTGCGCGGACGCGAACGGAAGGGAGGCGGCTAGGGACGGACTCTGCCGCTCCCTCTCCGCTAAGAGGATGTGCGGGCTGCGGAAGCTCGTGGAGGTAATGACCTATGCAAGGTTCAGGGCTGACCACCTGAAGACGGCGGAGGCGGTGTATGCGGAGGCCGCGAGGATTGCGGCATAACTACAACAAGGAGAATGCAATGATGGTGCAGAAGTTCATAGTGACAATCAAGAGCGGAGGAAAAGACGGCTGCGGGAATCCGATACCACGGAAGACGGAGGGCGAAGTTCGCCGCGCTCTTCTGGGAGGGCTTGACGCTTCATCCGTGACCGTGACCGTGGAAGAATGCGGGGAGGACTACTGATGAGTCTCTGGCGATTTGTGTACACAAGATGTCTCGATAAGGCGGACGAAATCCAGACGGAATGCCAGTGCGGCCTGACCAAGGAGGAGGCCAAGCGGTGCTTTGATGAGAAAGTCAGGGAAATCCTCGCACTGATTCTTGACAATGAATATTTGAATTGTACGGTGAACATACACCGGATGAGGGCGGTTATTAAGGTTGAAGGGACGCACATTGTCGTAGCGGCCATCGAGAACACAAAGGAGAATGCGGCATGACAATCATTGAGCAGAGGGCGGCGGAGAGCATGGCATACCAGCTCCCCCGCATCGTGACGGAACTCATAAGGGCCAACAACCTTAAGGCCCTCGCCATCCGACTAGCGATCGAGACGTTGGAGAACAAGGCCGACTACGAGGCAACCCTCGAGTCGATAATGTCTGGGATGGACTGAAAGGGGGAGGCAATGACGATACGGGAACTGCAGTACAAAATCCAGGAGGCAATCGACGAGTACGGAGTGCCCGACGATGCCGAGGTGAAGGTGACGAGGGACAAAGAGGGGAGGTTGTTCATCCGAGCCGAGTACGGCTGCGGGCACTTCGCCCTCGTTGACGACGCGAACAAGGACTGAACTGCGGCCCCGATCCTCACCGGAGGCGCAGCCGGGGAGGGAACGAGGCCCAAGCCACGGCGGCGGCTTTGGAAAGGGCAACACCCCCGCAGGCGTCTGCGGACATACGGCCCCCGCCTTCCTACCGTCCGAGTGGGGACTAAACCGGGAAATCGGACCATGCCCCCAAGCCCCTCGAAAGAGGGGTGCGGGAGGCCTCTGAAGAAATCCTAAAAAAATCAAAATACCCCCTTGTGCGATTTTCCGATTTTTGCTATAATATGCGCCGTAGCCCCAAGGAGGGCAGAACGAACAAGCGAAAGAAAGGAGAACCAAGATGGACCTAATAAGGACGATTCACGGCTACGAGAGCATCAACCTCTCGATGAAGCCTGACTACGAGCGCAACCGCACGGTGTACACGGTGAGCGACCAGCGCCGCAAGAGCTTCAAGGACGGGGCATTCGCCGTCTACGAGTTCGAGACGCCCTGCGAGGCCAAGGCGAAGTTCGACGAGCTCTCCGACGAGTTTGACGAGGAGTACAAGGCGAAGAAGAACGGAAGGGAGGGCTGAACAATGGGTTGGACACACTGCGCATATGCGACCAACTACAAGATTGTCGGAAGCGGCTGGCGTCGCTACCGCGTGGTAGACCGTCGTAAGGAGTGCGACAAGGTTTGCACCTGGGAGCGGCAGCGGACCGTGGGGGAGGACGGAACGGTCTACCCCGCGATGAAGGACACGGTGCTCAAGTCAGCAATGGTTGGCACGACCTACTATGCGGCTATCCGCCGCGAGGTGGAGGGGAAGCAGCCCTATGTCTGGGCCGCGATCTTCCTCACCTGCGGACGCACGAAGTGGGACAACACCGAGTGGGGCTACAAGGACATGGACGAGACGATGCAGCCGTACTACTACGACTGCCCCAAGGGGATCCTCGACCTGCTGACGCCCACAGACAACGAAGGGGCGAACAAGTGGCGCGAGGAGTGCCGCCGCCAGAGGGCAGAGGCCAACGAGATTCGCCGCAAGGGGCCGCAGCCGAAATTCCTGCCCAATGGAATAGGGCTGGAGGAGCGCCGTGCGTCGTGGATTCTCACAAGCCCCAACTTCCGCTGCAAGACGGGCTACAGGGGGACGAGATACACAAAGCGCTACTGGCACGAGTTCGACCGAGCCCTTCTGGCTTTTCTCACGAAGTACGGCACGGCGGAGGAACGTGCCGAGTATGCGGCGGCGGGGAAGGAATGCCCTGCCGAGTGGATGGGAAAGGTGGCCTGAAAAAAAATCAAAATACCCCCTTGTGTCGTTTCAAAAATTTTGGTATAATATGCGGCGTAAGGGGGACAAGCCCCAAGAGCAAACGAACAAACGAAAGGAGCAGAGCGATGGAAGAGAACACGAAGAAGCGCAACGGAGCGGTCAAGTGCCGCCTTGCGGTAAACACGTCATTCGGATCGATAGCCGACTTCGGGGAGTTCCCGTCGATTGCGGCGGCGGTCCGCGCGGCGAAGGATTCGGGATACTTCCGCTACCGCGTCTTCGCGGGCGGCAGGGTTGTCCGCGAGGGTTTCTGCGACTGACACACACAACACGAAAGGAACAAGGCAATGAGCGCATACATGGTTGACAACGAGAACCTTAGCAGGATGGCGGGCTACTTCGCCGCCATTCTCGACGCGACGGAGCGCATGGGGACGTGCGTGGGGGCGAAGGCTTTCAGCCCCCGTCCGTCGATAGTCAAGGCCTTCAAGGCTATCCCCGGCGTATACGATGCACGATACGGCGAGTTCAAGGCTAAGGTGATTCACAGGGCGCTGTACGACATGAACCGCGCCGCATTGATGGCGAGGTACGGCGAGTGCGCCGACGCCTTCGAGCCCTACCGTCCCATTGCGGTGGAGACGAGGGAGGAGACGAGGGACGAGTGGCAGTGCCGCCTCTTCAACATCGTGCACAACTACACCTATCAGTGCTACGAGGGGAACGTCCCCGAGACGGCGCTCTTCAATGCAGTCAAGGGCATTGAGGAGATGCTGGCGGCGCAGATAGCCGTGGAGACGGCAACGAGGGACTGGGGCTGCCGCTGGGGCGACTGGGAGCCCAAGAAGGTTGGCGAGAGGAAGAGCCAGATGCGCAAGAGCGCCTAACGGAAAGGAGAAACGGCAATGCACACGACAGTAAGCATACTCACGGCGGTGGACCTCTCCAGAGGAAGCGCCGGCATACCCGAAGTCAAGGGGGTGTATCGGAGCAACATCGTCGCCCGCAACAATGCCATTGTCATGCTCTGCGGTCAAGCCGCCGAGTGGGACGTGGCGGAGGAAATGGTGGATGCCGAGAACCTGCGGGTTTCCGACGGAAAGGGCGAGAGGGCTGTCCAGATGAACATATCCGAGGCGGAATTGAGCATCGAAGCAACCTTCGAAGTCATCTAATCGGTCGAAAAGACGGCAAAGGGAGCCTCACGGGAGACCGTGGGGCCTCTTTTTTGGCCTTGGCAATATCTTTTCCTATCCCTCTACCTAATTCATCAAAAAAAGACCCTTTACACCGCCTTTCTGATTATGCTATAATACATCCCATGAACTACAAACAAGAATTAGAGCTAAACTTAGAACTAGGGCAGCAAATCAATGGCATTACTTATGTGCGGGATGCAGGTGTCAAAACCTATGCCCATGGAAGTAAAGCGAGAGTAGTTGAGTGCCGATGTGAGTGTGGAAAGGTGTTTACAATTCTTCTAAGAACACTACTTCAACCACATCGCCATGTTTGCAAGGAGTGTCTTCGGAAAAGACATCTTACGAGCAATGATAAACCTTACGGAAGTGAAATACACTTCCAGTATGGAGATCGATTTGGGCAGCTCACTTATATTGGCGAAAGCAAAGAAAAGCGGTATGCACAAGGTTTGCGATATAGGCAGGTGCGGTGTCGTTGCTCATGTGGGACCATCGTAGAGATATGTGCAAGAACATTGATTACACCCAGATTTCATGCTTGCAGAGAGTGTTTGAATAGAAGATTAACCATACCAAAAGACGATTTGAGAGTCAAATATCCGCGTCTATGGAGTATCTACAAAGGTATGATTTACCGATGCTATCGGGTTAAGAAGGGAAGAACCTTTCACGATTACCGAGCTAGAGGAATAGAAATTTGTGAAGAATGGAGAACAAGTTTCCCGGCTTTTGTTCAATGGGCTTTGGCAAAAGGGTATGATTCATCCTTGTCGATAGATCGAATAGATGTAAATGGAAACTACGAGCCAGAAAACTGCAGATGGGCTAATGCTAAAACACAAAATAACAATCAGCGTTCCAGAAAATGTAGTATTTTTTCCTTCATAAATGGGCAGGTGATTGACCTTAAGACTGCATCCGACATCTATCAGATTCCGTATCAGCGAATTCTTGGAAGATATCAACGAGGCATGAGGGGGGACATTCTCGTTGCTCGGCAACTTCCGCCACACCATAAGTGTGTGTTATTGACACAGTGTTGACAACCGGTTGATAAACTCTTCCACTTTTTTTCAAATACCCCCTTGCATTGTTTCAGCGGAAATGGTATAATACTCACCGAAGCCCCGGAAAGGGGGTAAACCAAACCAACAAACGAAAGGAACAAAAAAATGGCAAAGACGGCAAAGGCGAAGGTGGTCAAGGTCGAGGGATGCTTTACCGAATGGTATGCCCCGACCTTCAAAGACCCCTATGAGGACAACGAGGAATATCGGGAGTTCTACGACGAGCGGATTCTCGATTTCCAACCCGTGATAGGTCCCGTCGTGGCGGGCGATACCGAATACTTGAGCGGCGACCTTGGTTGTCTCTCTGACCGCATTACTTGTGGAGCGGGGAATTGGGCAGAGGCGAAGGATGGCTTTGAAGATGCGGTCATGAAGGCTCTCGCCACGGGTAAGGTTCAGACCTTCAAGTATGACGGCATTGACGACATCAAGATTACCCCCTACAAGAAGATGCCGACGATACCCGAAAAGTCATACGAGGTTTACGGCAAGTTCGCAAGCCTCGTCAAGGAGAGGGTTGCGGCCCTCTACCGCTGACGGTCGAACGAGCAAGGGCAACGAATGGAAAGGAGGACGCCGTGAAGTATTACCACTAATGATAGACCGATGATGTTTCGTTATGTTTTTTGGGGAGGGGACGGCGAGAGCCGCCCCCTCTTTTTCGACCCCGAAAAAAAAATCAAAATACCCCCTTGTGTCGTTTCAAAAATTTTGGTATAATACACCCGAAGCCCCGAAGAGGGGGACGGACAAACAAACCAACCAAATGAAAGGAAAGAAGAAGATGGACAAGATGACGATGATCGAGGCGGCCGACTACGTGGCGGCGATGGATGCCGACGGCATAACCCTGACGGATGCGGGGATGGGAGCGGCAAAACTCATTCTGGAGAAGAGGGCTGGCTGGACCCCCTCTCACTGCTTGATGCTTTCCCGTCTCGACGAGGGGCAGGCAAAGCTGCCGCACAAGCTCGCAAGGCTCGTCGCGAGGACGAGGCTGGGCGATGCGCTCGAACTGATGCGCAAGGCCAACCGCAAGCATATCCGCAACCAGAAGGCGAGGGCGAGGCGCAAGGCGTCGAGGGCGAGGCGGACGGCATACGGCGATGCCGTCAACCGCGACTTCATGGCGACCTTCGGCAAGTATCTGCGCGGCGAGGCGGTGGATGCATTCGGAGAGAGGGTCAACTCAATCGAGGCTGCCGCATCATGAAGAACGGGGCGAGGGGGTGTATGAAAAAAAAATCAAAATACCCCCTTGCGCGGTTTCTGAAGAAATGGTATAATACTCACCGTGAAGGGGGAAAGGCCCCCGACCGAACAAACGAACAAAAAAGCAAACGAGAAAGGAACACGGACATGGCAAAGAAGATGAACAACGGAGCGGCGAAGGTGGTCAGGCGCTACTGCGAGACTTTCGTCGAGGAGTGGTACGAGTTCGACGTGGTGAAGGGCGGCAAGGTGCTGGCGACCTTCACGGACGAGGCAAAGGCAATCAAGTTCATGGGGAGCGCGGCATAAGCCGAGCCCCTTCAAGTTCAAACCAACAAGAGAGAGGAGAGATACAATGAAGATAATCACCGTGAGCAACCCCGAGAACGGAGACAAGCCGACGATCTATGCGGCGCAGTTGAAGGGAATGGACTACCTGCATTCCGCCGTCTACAAGGCCCTTCACGAGGGCGCCCGCATAAGTGGGGACGAGACGGAGGGCTATCTGGACGAGGTGTGCTCCGTCCTGCGGGCGCGCGGCTTCTACTGGTGGGACGAGCGGCTGCTCGTCGAGGTGACGGACGTGACGATGGTTGACTAACGGAAAGGGAGGTGCGATATGTGGCAGATGGTTAAAGAGGAAATCGCGACGGGCAAGGCGGAGTGCTGCGGCTCTTACGATTCGCGCAAGCAGGGGGTGCAGTATGCCCCCGAAGTTCTGGATTGCCAGTTCTACGATATGGAGATAATCGACCCCGACCGCAAGGACGACTTGATTGGGGACTTCATGCAGTGCGACGGCAAGATGGCCGTCGTGGTGGACGGCTTCCAGTTCTACCTCACCAAGCGGATGTTCGACGTGTACGGCAAGAGGATTGCCGACCCGCATTCGACTATCCGCGTGAACGGCAGGGCGAAGTGGAAAGACCCCGACGGCGGACGCGTCGTGCTCGTCGTGGTGGACGAAATCACGTCGCCCGAAATGGTGCACTGCCACTATGCCGACAACAGCGGCGAGGTGGAGTGCCCCTGGACGGAACTGACGGCGGCATAAGGGGAGGTGCGGCGATGACGGTGCAGGTGATGACAAAGGACGGAAGAGTGTACAGTGTGACGGTACGGTGGAGCGAGTTCTGCGGAGGCCTGTTCACATCCGAGAGAGTGTTCAGGCTCTGCATGAAAGGGCGCGGACCTTCCGCCGTCATGGGGGCTTCGGCCCCCTTCTCCGTGTTCCGCGAGGACTGGGGAGCCGCTGGCTATATGATGCACCAAGGGTACTATGCCGATGCCAACCGAGTGGCCTCGATTCCCTTCATGGACGACAAGTGGAACAACCTCTGAAAAAAAATGAAAATACCCCCTTGCGCGATTCTCTGAAAAATGGTATAATACACCTGCAACCCCGGAAAGGGGCAGAACAAACCAACAAAAGAAAGGAACAAGACCATGAGCAAAATCAAGTTCGCCGGACCGACAAAGAAGATGGCGGAGGCGCTGGAAAACGAGGGGCTGCACGTCACGTGGCCCAAGGCCATCGAGGATGAAGAGGACCTTGCGATTGAGGCTACCTACTACACGGGCATAAACGACTACGAGAAGTGCGTCACCATTGACCTTCGGGACAAGGTGGGAATCGGTAGCAAGGCGGGGGTTGACAATGCCATTGCCTATGAGTTGCGCGAGGCTTACGAGGCTTACGACATCGACGAGAATATGAGAATCAATCTAGGCGGACGCGGTGCACCTGGGGCCGCCGACCTTCTCGCAGACCTTCAGGAAGCGGAGAAGTGCCTCGAGCGGTTTGCGGATGTTGCGGATGCCGTGGCAAGCGGCAGCCCGATACCCAAGAAGGAGGACGAGGCGGAAATCACCATCAGGGGCAAGGATGCCAAGAGGGTATGCGACATTCTGGAGAAGATTGCCTACTTCCACGGAAGCGGTCCGTGGAACAACGAGGAAAAGGCATTCGCCAAGATGATCGGCGACGAGCTCCGCAACAAAATCAAGGAGGCCTGAACGATGGAGAAGAACACCTACCATACTGGGAAGGTTGCGGACATAGTGGCGGCTTACAGAGCCGCCAAGTCCGCCAAGTCCGCCGTCACGGGTTTAATAAGCCTCACCTTCACGGACACAATGGATGGACTCAACGTCCGTTCCGTCTACGGCGATGCCAAGAAGATGGGCCGACTCATGGACGAGTTCACGGGCAAGTTCAAGGTGCAGTTGGCCACCCCGTACATCGACACGGAATTCAAAGCCCTTGTCGCGACCAACGGGGCGAATATGATTCTGTGCGACATACCGGAGGGCATGACGAAAGACGATGCCATTCTTGCGGGGTTCAAGTGGAACATCGGATGCGACCTGCGGTGGTGGAGCGTCATCCGTGACAGAGAGGTGACGGACTACAATCTCGCCAACCTCAAGCGGATCGCGGTCATTCGGAAGGGCGATGCCCTTCACAACCTGCTGATGGGGCTGGCGGAGTGCGCCAAGGCCTACGAGCACGAGGACAAGGGCGGATGCTTCCACACAATCTACTGCTGGTTCGGGCAGAAGCTCTACAACGTCCGCGCCGTCGCCGACATGGTGACGGGGGTGATGAAGTTGGGCAACACCGAGATTCGGCTGTGCGAACAGGTGGGCTATGCGGGATGGTATTCCGCGGGACACACCCCGATGCACATCGTCGGGGTGGACGGCAAGAACAATTCGAGGGGGCTGGTGATGCCCGTCCGACACTACGGAATGACTGACGGCGCATTCGTATTCCCGACCGAGGACAAGGCGGAAGAGGCCGCATGACGAAAGGAGACCGGACATGAAGATACTGGGCAAGAGGATTCTGGGGAGCGATCTGCGCTTCACCTTCGAGGTGGAGGGCGACGAGGTGAGCACCGCCGATGCGATGAACATCAATCAGCTCGATGCGGCGGTATGCAACACCCCTAACGGCAACGGCACGACGCTTGCAGACGTCGTTCACCTTCTGGGGCGGATTGCCAGCGGCGGCGAGGTGAAAATAGCCGTGGAGGAGGTGGAGTCGTGAGCAACAGATTTTTGCCTTGGGTTATGATGACAGCAATGGCCCCTGGGACAACAGAGGCTTTCGACAGGCTACTTGCAAAGGGCGAGGACACATCCGCCGCAAGAAAGGCGAGGAAAGCCAGAGCCCGGATGCTCACTGCACAGAGAGAGGCGGAGCTCCGCGCCGAGAAGGAGGGCAACGGGAAATGAACATAACCGACAAGATGGTTGACGACTTCCGCCGTCTGGCGAAGCAGTACGATGGGACGAGCGACCCGGAGGCGAGGCGGGAGCTTGGGGCGAAGATAGATGCAATAGGAGAGTGTCTGTCGGAGAAGCAGATACCGCAGTTTCTAAAGATGGCAGCACGATTCTAACGAAGGCATGAGCGATAAGGAGATGGAGCGATGGTGTGCAGCGCTAATGAAGAAGAACTGAAGAGAGCCATAGAGAACCGCATAAGGGAGAGTGCAAGCAAAAACGGCATAGATCCCGACGAGCGGTGGAAGTGGTATCTTCGGACGCAGAACGGCAAGTCCGTCATGGCTTCCGACGTGGTGGAATACCTCACTGCGGAGGCGAAGCGGCAGGGATGGTACGACGACTGCGCCCTCGACTACGAGGCTAGCCGACCTTTCGAGGACTTCTTGGTGACGGAGGACATGCAGCATGTCTTCATCCCGAACTTCGGAGGCAGCGAGGGCATCTACCTCGACTGGGAGTGTATCTTCGAGTACGACAACGGAGTATGGCGGCGGCACAGGGTGTCGTGCTGGAAGACTCTGGAGACTTCGGCAAAGGCGATGGCTGCGATGGGGCGGCTCGGAGGGCGGCTCACATACCTCGCAAACACGATTCTGTAAAAGGAGAACAACCAACAAGAAAGGAAACAAGAGAAGATGAACAAGACAGTCGGAGACAAGAGAAGGACCAAGGAGCGACGAGCGGGGGCGTTCTACACCAAGAGCGGATTCGCCCGTCTCCAGAAGAGCGGGAGGAAAGCCGGGCGCAAGGCCAACGAGGAACTGCGCTCGTTCGGCAAGCGGAAGATTGTCCAGATGATGGCAGACCCCGGAGTGCCGGCGAAGTGGAAGGCGCGGACGGAGGGGCTTTCCATCCCAGACAAGTGGAGGCTGACAGACGAGGCGATCGAGGCGGAGTTCAAGCGGCTGCCGGCCGAGGGCGACGTCGAGTATCGCCGGAACGGAGTGGGCGAGCTTCTCGTCGTGAACCTTGCGAAGAACGATGCGAAGAGGCTGGCGGCGATGGGGCGGACTCCGAGGCGGTGCGTCGTGAGCCATGCCCTTCTCTCCGTGTGTGGGAAGGGAGCGGGGAGCACACGGAAGGGGGCATGAAAAAAAACAAAAAAAGTTGAAAATACCCCCTTGTGCGGTTTTCCGATTTTTGGTATAATATGCGGCGTGAAGGGGAGAAAGGGTTTCCCTAGAGCGAACGAACAAACCAAAGAAAGGAACAAAGCGATGGACATCAACAAGTTCAAGGAACTCTGCAAGTCGATAGAGGGATATGTTGGGATTGTGGAGAGGGGCAACGAGATTGCCATAGCAACTACACAAAGAGATTGCGGCGAGGACGGAGTTGCCGTTTCCATTGAGCCGATTCAGCGGTTTCTTCGTGAGTGCGGCATTCGTGGTGCGGTGATGCCGTTCCCCGCTCCGCAGAACGGCAACCTCATCTATGTTGTCCGCATTCGTGGGGCGGCGGCATAAGGCCGCAAGGCGAGGGGGTAAAAAAAGATTGATTTACCCCCTTGCGCGGTTTTACGGAAAATGGTATAATATCACCGTAGCCCCGAAAAGGGGCAGAACAAACAAACGAACCAAAGAAAGGAACAAAGACAATGAGCGCACCAAACTTCAAGACGATGGCGGACTTCCCCCTCTTCGTGACGGAGACTCCGTATTGCAAGGTTTGCCCCGAGTGCGGCTGCACCTGCGCGGACGATGCCGACGAGTGCGACGAGTGCGGGACGGACATCAAGGACATAAAGGCTGTCTACGACGAAATGACCGACAACGACAACTGCACCAACATGGTGAGGGCAACGGAACGGCTCAACAGAGGTCTGATGTTCCACAAGGTCACGGTCGAGAGCGGCTACTACGTGGGTCTGCAGTTCTTCGTGGAGACGAGGATTGACCCCAACGAGCTCGACAACGATGCCTGCCGCTACGAGTGGGACATCTGCCGCTCCGAGGCATGCCGCCGCTACGGAGTGGAGAAGCGGAGGCTTGCCAAGGCGCTCCGCAAGGAGGCCGAGGACCTTGGACTCACCGAACTTGCCTGCATGGGAATCTTCTCTAACGGCGAGGCGGTGTATGTGAGGGTGAATGCGGGCAAGCGCGAGAGGCTTATCGCCGCCGCAAATGCCGCATAGGAAGGCAAGTAAGATGGGCGTCAAGGATTTCAAATACACGGGGGCTTTCGTGGTGATTCACCACGGCCCCGAAGGGGAACACAACACACCGCTGTTCCTTGTAGACCCGATTCGTTCGGGTAGCATACCGCACACCTTCACGACAAACATCTGCCGAGCGCAGACCTATGCCTACTACACGGCGGCGAAGAAGGATGCGGTTGCGGAGAACGAGCGCCTAAAGGCGGAGGGACACCCTCTCGCTGGACGCATAGAGGTCGGGGAAATCTTCGTGAGAGACTACGAACCAAAAGAGGAGACACAGGCATGAACAACACAAAGGGATACAAGGAGGTCGGATGGTATGCCGTAGTTCACTACGGCCCATTCATGACGGATGCACGTCCCCTTTTCCTTGCCAAGGGATGGGACTGCATGTTCACGGCGAACATGGAGCATGCACAGCTCTATGATGTCTTGGGGGCCGCCGAGGCCGCAAGGGACAAGGCGGAGAAGAAACTGAAGGAGGACTGGATAGACGAGGGCGAACCGCCGCTGGCTGGCAAGCTCCGAGTTGTCCGTCTCTTCTCGCAGATAGTCGAAAAGTTGGAGGCATGACATGCAGGGATGCGAATTCAAGAGGGGACGGACGATAACCCTTCCGATGCGGGGCAACCCGAATGCGAAGAGGTGGGTGAAGTGGCTCGACGAGAACTGCCAGGCGTCGGCGGGGCCTCATCCCAACATCACCGGGATGCGCAACCTCTACTGGGGGCGGATGGCGCTCATCGTCAAGGCGGGTGCATACATCTATCTCATCACCAAGTACGACGACGGCCGCACGTTGCCGTTGTGAAAGAAAGAAGGAGGAAAAGGACATGGACAAGTTCAACATCAAACCCTCTCCTGTTCTTCCAAACAGAACAGAAGTGTCTGTTGCCCAATGGGAGGGGATCGGATGGGTGGTGCTTCGCGGAGGGGCGATGGTTGTCACCAATGAAATCTTCACATCTGAAGAGGATGCGACGGCTTTTGCGAAGTCCTATTGCTGCAGATGGGGGGATAGATTTGTGGGGGATAAAGAGGCCGGCTAAAGAACTATAGAAAATTAACTTACCCCCTTGTGCGGTTTTCAAGAATATGGTATAATACTCACATCGAAAGCGGGGATGAACTCCGCAAGAACAAACAAACAAAAGAAAGGACACACGAACATGGAAACCAAGAACCTGACCGAGAGCGAACAGTTCACCCTTGCGGCGACGAGGGCGATGAACGAACTCTTCAAGGCGATGAATGCCGAGCACTTCAGGAGCGGTGCTGGCACCGTCACCAAGCGGCTCTATGCCGCCGAGAACTACCTCAACACGGCGAAGCGGCTGGGAAGCATCATCGACAACCAGATGGCGGATGCTGCCGAGAGCCGCAAGACCGCCGCGCAGCCCGCCCAGCGGACGATTCCGCAGGGTAGGAACGGGCTGGAGTTCATCACGGGGCTTGTGATTGCCGCCGCCAAGGAGGCCAACCACGACTACGACAGCCATGCCGCTGGCCCAGTGCAGGGGCAGTTCATCGACCAGATGAACGACAACCTTCTCGCCGTCATTGACGAGGTGGAGGGCGAAACCAACGACCCGACGAACATCGAGACCGCCCTCTTTCGCGAACTCCGCCATGTCGTCCGCTACTTCTGCCGCTGCCGCAACCAGGGGCACTACGACGGCAAGGTGCGCCGCGTCCACGGATACAAGGCGGCATAGCCGACACTTCGGCCGCCCCCATTCCAAGCCACACGGCAAGGGATGGGGGCTTTTTCCGTCCACACGACAAGGAGGCACATGAAAGCATTGTTGTTGATTGCAGTGGCTGCGCTGGCGGTCACATCCGCCGAGGCGGACGCCACGACGGACTTCATCAAGTCGCTCGAGGGCTTTAGCCCGACGCCCTATGAGTGCCGCTCCGGAGGCCTGACGATCGGGTACGGCTCCACATCCCCGGCGCTGCTTGCCCGTGGCCGCGTCACCGAGGCCGAGGCTGCGGGGGAACTGCGGAGGGTATGCGACTTGATTGCGGCGAGGCTGCGGAGCGCGATGGGACTAGGGAGCGTCATCAAGCCCAACGAGGAGACGGCGGTAGTCTCCTTCATCTACAATGTCGGCTGGGGGGCTTTCGCAAGGTCAACCCTCTGCGCCCGACTCAAGAGGGGAGAGAGGGGCGCGACGGTCGCCGCCGAGTTCGGACGGTGGAAGTATGTCACGAACAGAAGCGGACGGAAGGAGGTTAGCTCTGGGCTTGTGAAGAGGCGACGGCGAGAGGCCTCTATGTTCCAAGGGCTTTAGCCGACTGCGAGGGGCGACGGAGGCGATTCCGCCGCCCTAAAAATTTTTCAACTTTTTTTCAATTACCCCCTTGCGCGGTTTTTCGGAATATGGTATAATACACCCGCAACCCCGGAAAGGGGGACAACGAACAAGCAAACAAACAAACGAAAGGAACAAGACGATGGACAAGTTCAAGGGCAAGCACGAAGAGGGCGACTGCCGCATTACGAAGATGCGGCTCATTCGCGAGGTCAACAACGACATGTGCCACAACTTCTACTATGAGGCGAGGTTCCGTATCTACACGGACAAGACACACTACTACAAGGGCAACTTTGTGGTGTGGTTCGACACTGGAGACCTTGCGGAGGAATATCCCAACAAGGAGTTTTTCAGCAAGAAGGACATCAAGGACTATGCCCTTACCCTTGCATGGAGCTTTATGGAATATGCCCCCCGCACGAACATCAACGGCGAGACTATGAGGCCGTTCTATGCGGAGTGCCGCAAGACCATCGAGGACTACAACGGACACAATCGTAGTGCGGCATAGGGAAAAGCCGCCGCGAGGGGGTAGAAAAAATTAAAAAAAAATGATTTACCCCCTTGCGCGGTTTCAGAAGAAATGGTATAATACTCACCGTGAAGGGGAAAAGGTCCCCGACAGCAAGCAAACAAACAAAACAAAGAAAGGAACAAGACAATGAAAAAGAATACGACACTGACCATGAAGAAGGAGAAGCGCCTGGCGGAGATCGTCAAGGAGTATGCGGTGGTCAACGAGGAGAAGAAGGCCGTCACCGCGCAGGCCAAGGAGCTTGGCGACGAAATCAAGGAGACGATGGGCGATGCCGACATCACCGAGTATACGGCTGGCGGCTGGACGGCGAAGGTTGGACTTCGCACGACCAAGAAGCTCAACACGGATGCTCTTCTGACGTGGATTGCCAAGCAGGGGCTCAAGATTCCCGAGGAGTGCTACAAGACTACCGTCGCCGAGGTGCTGACGGTGAATCCCGTGGTGGCGGAGAAGAAGGTCGCCTAATGCAAGACCGCCCAAGGGGGGCCCCCCCCAAGGGCGATTTCCGACAACACAAACGGAGGACACGAAGATGACCAAGACATTCAAGGTGACGGTTGAGGCGAAGCGCGGGGCGGTGGTTAGCGGCTCCGCCATTCAGATGGCGGTGTCCAACACCGACCCAACTAACGAGTCCTATAAGTGGGTTGAGGTTGAAGAGGTTATCGGTTCGGTCAAGACCGAATTCGTAAAGCCCCTCTATGCTCTGGGCCGCAAGGCTGGCAAGGGGTGGAAACTTCTGGACTTCTTCAACACGGAGAAGAAAGCGGTCAATGCCCGTGGCAAGGCGGTCGCCAACTATCGCGGCTGCGCTCTCGACGGGACTTTTGCGGTTCTCGTCTTCTGCCCCTCTCTGGGTATGTGGAAGGTTGAGGGCGATGCCGTCAAGGCATAAGGCACGGCGGAGGGCGAAATGAACGAGGCGGTTCTTCTCGCTTGCGTGAGGCAACGGCTCTATGACAGGTTCGGAATGTCCGTTACCTTTCTCGACAGGGACGACGACACGGGGAAGGTGCGGTATGCCGTGGAGTTTTCATCCCCCAACATGGTTGCCGAGCGGATTGCGACGGATGTCTTCGAGGAATCCCAAGTCCCCGCGAAGAACACGCAGCGCTTCATCTGGGCATTGCAGGCAGCCGCCCATGAGTACGATGTATGCTACCAGACCTACCTCTGCCTCGACACGACGGGGCACGGCAAGAATGGCTACCCCTACGACATGAAGGACTGCTACGACGATCGTAGCGGCGTGAAGGATAGGCTGCTAGGAGCCGTGGACGAGGCAAAGGCGGCGATGCGACTTACTTAAAAGATGTGTTCCAAGGTCCGCGGAGGTGCCGCGGCCGTTTGTTCGGCCCCCTCTCCCTAACACGGAGAGGGGGTATTTTAGTTGCCGACCCTATTGAAAAAGTACCCCCTTGCGCTATCTTCGGATATTTGCTATAATCTCCGCCGTCAAGGAAGCAAAACCATCGAGACAAACCAAACAGTTTCTTACAGCGATTTCCGCCGGGTGGCGGGAAACATCTGGGGACAACCTTTCGCTTTTGTGAGTTGGGAGCGCTTGGAAGTCCCCGGATGTAGTCATCTTCATCCCACAGAAAGGACAGCATGGATAGACTGACCAGCACCGAGGCAATCCGGGCTTTCGTCGATATGATCGTCGAGGGCGGCGGCAAGGCATTCAAGCCTCTCACGAGGCAAGACCTCTACGAACTCTGCAAGTATTGCAAGAGTCTTGAAGCCGAAGGGCTATCAATAGGAGTGACGACACCTAGTCCGGTCCCAGAACCACAATGCCCGCCGCAGGAAAACCTCAAGATCAAGGAGGAACTGCCGACCTACACGCCCCCGGTACCGCCAATTAAGCCGGACGAACTAGAGGATCACCCCACGGAGGGTCTCATCCCCGACTTCGAGCCGGGCTGCTCCGAATCCCCGGCGCCGGGAAGCACCCGCCACCGGGAAGCACCCGCCGACCCCTGGGTTGGGTTGACGAGGGCCGAGGCTTACCATAGCGCCAACATGGATGCACAGGAAGCCTACGATGCCTTCCTGAAGTGGTCTGCGACCCACTCCAAGGACGGACAGGCTTTCGTAATGGACTTTGAGCATGGCAAGCGCTCCGAAGCGGCTGCTTTCGCCTACTGGCTACTGGGAAGAATCCACGCGGGCGAATGAGCACGAGAATCCCAAAGGAGAATTTCTTCAGGGCATGGGCGAGGATTAGCCTGATGTTCCTCGACGGACTTGCCTATGCCCTGCTCTCCTTTGTCTGCTCGTGCATCTCGGTGCCGCTCGTGCCTTTCTTCGTGACCTACAGGGAGTGGGCGAGGAAGGACGGCAGCGGCTTCTTCTCGAAGCTCTGGCGCAGCCTCATCCTAATGCCGGTCGTGTGCCTCGGAGCTCTGGCGTCGCCCTTCGTTAACCTCTGGGGCAACCTGCGGTACTTCTACCCGATCGCCCTGCACGAGTGGAAGATGCGGGATGTGCTTTCGGAGTGTCCCTATATGGTGGCATGGATGCGTAAGCGAATCCGGGAGGACGAGGACGTGAGGAGGCGGCAGGCCGAGGCGATGGCTGCGAGGGCTCATCCCGTCTGGGAGGCGAATGGCTAACTCGACCACGAGAGTCCCGCAGCTCTGCCCGACGTGTTCGCAGGGGCAGTGTCCGTACCGCGACGGAATCTACTGCCGCAACTTCGTCTGCGCGATGAAGGGCGACAACGAAATCGGCAAGAACAACTGGCTGATGGGAATCTTGAACCAACTCCAACGGCATGCCAACACAGTCTCCAAGACTATTAGATATTAGACGATGCAGACCCCCTTGCTTTGAGCGAGGGGGTTTGCTATAATATAGACCACAAGCCCAAGAGGGCGAGAACCACCAACCAAGAGAAAGGACGGAACGATGGCGCTAAAGGAACTCACGGCGGAGGAGAGGGAGACAAAGGCGAACCGCCTCTGCAAACTCCTCGACTGCACACCGATGTACATCTTCGACACGAACCTCTGGATGCTCTTCAAGGAGAAGCACACCGACCCAATCAAGATGGAGAAGTTTCTAGCACACCGAAGGAAGCCGCTCCGCGAGGACGAATCCCTGAAGGAGGGGCTGGAGAGAATCTACGGCAAGGAGGCCACGGCTCTGGCGGAGGAACTCATATGACCACCCGCGAGGTAATGGAAGCGGTTGCGGCGGAACTCCGAGAGATTGCCGACTGCATTGATGCTACCGACGAGGCGGCATACGGAAAGAATGGATGCACCGTTGACTCCACAAAGGCGCTGTTGAGGAAAGTGCTCCATGCGAGGGTATGCCGACTTGTCGCAAAGCACTTCTCCGAACCGCCGCCGACGGAGAAGCGAACCGACGAAAGCACTTGAGCGGGAGAATTCCCGCACCAGACAAGAAGCCCCGCTGACCCCTTTCCCCCAATAAGGAAAGGGGTTTTTTCGTCTCTGGGGCGCTCCAAAAAAAAATTAAAAAAAAATTAAAATACCCCCTTGCGCGGTTTCGGAATTTTTGATATACTATGCGGCGTAAGGGGGAAGAGGTCCTCCAAGCGAACAAACAAACAAGCGAACAAAAGAAAGGAACAAGAAGATGAGCATGATCAACGAGACAATCAACCTGAACCCCAAGAGCGAGGGGCTGGTGATTGACATCACCCGCATAGCGTGGGACGAGGCGGCGAAGCCCGTTGGCGGTCTCAAGACATGGATGACCGTGAATTTCCCCGCCGACGAGATTGCGGCGGGGCTGGGAATCCAGCAGCAGAACGGATGGCTCACCTTCACGGAGGACGACTTCGAGGCTTTTCTCGGAAAGTGGCTCACGGAGAAGTTTGCGCCGCAGAAGGGCTTCAGGTGGGTGTGGGACAAGTACCGCAACTACAAGGCAGACTGAACCAAGGGAAGGGACGGGGACAAACCCCGTCCCCCTTCACACACACACAGACAAGAAAGGGGATACGGCGATGAACATACCTACGATACTCGAAAGCCTTGCGAAAGACATTGAGAACGGCGGCACCTGGGAAGAGGCCGCAGAGGAACTCCACAAAGCAGGATGGAGTCCATACGTGGATGTGGAAAAGGCGAAGCGTCTGGTGACGCCGTACCTAAACAAGGCGAGCTGAACTTTCAGATTTACTTAGCCCCAAACAAAGCAACTTGCTAACACGATAGATTTGAGGCTAAGTAAAATTCAAACTTCACATACACAAGAAAGGACAAAGGAAATGGACCGACCGACATTCAACATCTACCATGCCAACGGCAAGGGAACTGGGACGGCGATGAAGGTGGAACTCTACCCCGCCGAAGGGACTGCGGAGGGGAGCGTCGTCATATCGCTCGTCCGCCAGACTTCGGGTGCGATGAGGGAGGGATGCAAGCCCGTCTATCCGACTTTCGGATGGGGCGACCGAATCTCGGTGAAGCTCTACCCCGTGGACGTGGAGCGGGTGCTTGAGGTCTTCGCTGGAGAGACGGAGGCAATCAACGACGGCAAGGGACTTTTCCACACAAGGGCGGATGGCACGACGGCGGTGTTCAAGCTCCGTCACCATGTTGACCCCATGCCGTGCTATCTTCTCACCATTGAGAAGACGGAGAACGGCGAAACTGACCAGCGGAATATCGCACTCTCTCCGACGGAGGCGGGGATGCTCTACCACGGACTCGTCGCCTCAATGGGCATGCTGATGTTCGGAGGCCAGGGCTGGCGGTAATCACATCCCACACGGAACCGTCATGGCTCGGAAGGAGATAACAGTCGTCTACCGGGAGAAGACGATGAACCTCATAGGGGTTGCCCGCCTCGTAGGCTGCGACCCCAAGGTTGTCTACCGATACTACGACAAGCACGGCACGATGGACGGCTTCGACGAGTGGCGGGACAACAAGTTCATGCACATCGACTTCAAGGGCGAACGGCTCACGATAAGGGAGGCGGCGGAACGTCTCGGAGCGCCCCCGCAGAGCGTGAGGGACTACTGGCGCAACCACGGGACTCTAGAGGGCTTCCACAGGGGGAGGAAGGGCTACCCGGTGAAGCATCTCCAGAAGTTCTACCACACCCTCGACGATTCCATCCCGCTCGACAGGTGCATCGCCGCAGCGGGCTACCGCTCGATACGGCAGTTCTGCCAGGCGAACGACCTCTCCGAATCCCTCGTGGGGTGCTGGCGGAGGGGCAAACTCTATATGTATGCGGGTAGGCTTGACTACCTTGACCCCAAATTCCGCCACCCTACCCTCTTGGACGAAATGACAAACTTCCAGCACGGCATTTCCATTCCTCTCTACCGAATCATGGTAGGCACAGGATGCCTTGAATGGGAACTATTCCCCGATGTCTTCACCAAGGACTTCTACAACGGCGTCTACGAGGGGCTGCAAGCCGATACTCTGCCAAGGCTGACCAAGGACACCCTTATGGAGCGGAGAGAGCGTAGGAGGGTTATACGTTCCGTGCTGCGAACCCTTCCCGACCGAATGAGGGAGGTAGTCGAACTCACCTTCGGCGTCGGGGCGACGAGGGAGGAGCTCACCTACGAGGAGATAGGCAACCGGCTCGGCTGCACGAGGGAGCGATGCCGGCAGTTGCTCGTCAAGGCGATTGGCATGCTGATGGAGTCATCCCGCTCCAAGCACCTTGCGGAGGTGACGCCGTTCCCCACGAGGGACGACCGGACGGTGCAGGAGGCGATGGCCGACCTGTTTGTGATGAAAGGGCTGCCAAGGATGCGGCGCTATCGTTAGGAGGGGTGGAAAGCCCCCGAAAAAAAACTTAAGATTTTTTTATTTACCCCCTTGTGTCGTTTCGGAGAATATGGTATAATATGCGGCGTGAAGGGGAGAAAGGGTTTCCCCGACAGAGAACAAGCGAACAAACAAGAAAAGGAGACACACGATGCCTAAAGAAGGCTTCCTTGTTGATTGCGTCATAACTGCGGGGGAACTTGACCCCAAATGGTATGGGCATTTTCTTGACAATGACCTTCTCGTTCACGAGGTCGTGAAGCACAATGTTCCCTACTCCAAGTTTTTGGAGTGGTCTAATTCTATTGAGTGCTTAAATAGGATTCGGGAACTAGAGGAAATCGGGCGAAAGAGGTTTGGCGAAGACCACTGGATGAAATATAGGGTCTGCCACTTCTGCACCTCCCCCCACAAAGACTAACACAAACCACACAAACAAGGAGATACACAGATGAACACCTACATAGTCAAAGTCCCAGTCGTTGGCGAGGCGGAGATTGTTCCGTTCAACAAGGAGAACTCATACAAGCAACTCTCCGATGCCGTCGGAGGCTACATCGAGTGCGCCATTATCCCCCACATCAAGACCACGGGGAAGTACGGCATTGACTGCTTCGTGAACGAGGAGGGGCTACTGAATCAACTCCCGCTAAACCCTCGTCTTACCTGCTTCGCCTCGAAGTCGTATGGCGGCCCGCTCGTCGGTGATGCCGTATTCGTCGGACACGACAGCGAGTGCGAGACTGTCGGACTCGAAGAGGATGATGCAAAGGCGATAGCCGCAATGTTCGGCTCGTGCGAGTATGTCTGAAAGGAGGCACGGCATGATTCACTGGATGAGCGATAAGGTCAATGACCTGCTGGACAACTTCAAGGACGGCGACGGCAATCACATCCCGATCGCCCTCACCGTCTGCGACGGCAGTCCAAAGGGGCATATCGAACTCTGTATGGAGGTGATAGACGAGACGGAAATCTACATCACCCTAGGTGACTGCACGTGGCTTACTGATGCTCAGATAAATGCCCGCTTCATCGGAAAGTTCCAAGTCATAAGATTTGAAGACATCTTTAGTGAACCAGTTGCCGACTACTTCTATGCCCTAGGGACCGCTATGGAGAAGACCCTATGAAGAGACCCGCCACACCCAAGGGCTACATAATCGAAATCACAGATGCCGAGGGCTACAAGCACTACCCAAGAGAGTGGGCGAATGGAGATGTCGAGATATTTAGAAGCGACACATCTTCGCTATTTCACGGTTATCTACACATCTACCCAAGGAAATCGGATGCCGTGGCAGACTTAGACCGCATATGGACTCTTGCAGAAAATAGGGCATACGATTTCACGATTCCAACCCGCCCGACACTGCCAATGACGATAGCAGCCGTGCCATACAAGACATATTTGAAGGGGGACAAAAAAAGTTAAAAATACCCCCTTGCGCGGTTTCAAGGAATATGCTATAATACAACCGTCAAGCGGGGAGAGGCCCCGAAGACACAAGCGAACAAACAAACCAAAGAAAGGAACAAGGAAATGTTCAAGGGAAGAATGACAAAGGTGGACGTCTACCAGTACGAGACGAACCCAGAGCACTACCTCGCCCAGCGGCGGGCGATTCGGAACAGAAACATAGAGGAGGTTGTCGGCTGCATAGCCCTTGTCGCAATCCTCTTCGCGACCTTCACCTTCTGGATGGTGGCCGAGGGCATTTGGTAATAGGCTTCACAAAACCAACAAACGAGCAAACCAAGGAAAGGACACACACGATGAAGACACCAATCAAGGCGGTATTCCTGATGACCCCGTGGGACGAGAAGATTCCGCAGGAGGTATTCGCATACTTCCCAGAGGAGAACTACAGCGATTCATGGAAGACCCTCAAGACCTCTTATGCCCACAACGGGCAGACCAGCCCTTGCGCCGAACTCTTCGCTTTGGAGTGCAAGCCCGCGGCCCCCAAGGCATACGAGGGGCTTCTTGCCGAACTCACCTACATCAAGGGATTCGATGTGACCGTGCTAGACGCCAAGGAGTTTCTGCACTCCCAGGGCAAGCGGCTCAGAGAACTCAAGCAGGTGGTGAAGGAGATTACCGCCGATACGGACGAGGAGAACTCAATCCGCAATGCCGAGTACCGCGCCAAGCGGCAAAAAGCGGTGGCATAGAGCCGTCCGAACAACCCAGAGAACCAATCCGTGGCGGGGGGCGAACCCTCGCCACGATTGCTTTCTACCCCCGTATAATAACAAGTAGTATAATACATAGTCATTGATGGAAAGTCATGTACGATTTGATTATTAGGCATAAATCAGTAGGGTTGAGTT
>Ga0310695_10003244_pt1 | contig 32345 bp, 26 predicted proteins | sample RumenRJG_04DNA_FD_203882 | JGI IMG/M metagenome (GOLD analysis project Ga0310695, IMG submission 203882) | Bovine rumen microbial communities from Lethbridge, Alberta, Canada - RJG_04 (v2) (version 2) | ecosystem: Host-associated > Mammals > Digestive system > Stomach > Rumen | place: Canada...
TAATTAGATGGATCAGATTACAAAAAATCCGCTGGACAGAACGAAATGTCCTGACCCAAAAAAACATGAAAATTAAAACAAACATTCAAAAAATCAATTCTGCATCATGACAATTTTGGACAGAGCCTAAAGGATTTAATAAAAACATATTCGAATTAAAAACAAAATTTAAATCCAAATCTAATAACAAAAATGTGTTAGAAATTATCAATAAACATGAATTAACTGAATATTTATCTAACAAAGTCTCATTATTTAAAGAATTCATGGAGAATTTTTATTATGATTTTGAAGATGAAATCAATCAAGAATATGAAAAAAATAAATATATCATAATTGATAATGAAAAAAATATAATAAAAGATTATACTATCGATTCAACTGAAATCAATCAAACAGAAGAAAATAAAATTGAAGTAAATAGATTGATTTTAATTGATATTAATTGTAGGTCAGATGACTGTTATTTTGGTAACTTTGAAATAATTCTTCAAAATGAAAAATACCTTATTATTAAAGAAGATAATGATAATTGGAAAATTGATTCAGAAAAAAGAACATACTCTCTAACTAATTAATATTTAGGAACGATGCAACTCATTAATGAAATTATTAACTGCATAATAAGTATTATTCAAGAATAGAAATTCTATAATTTTAGATTCTAATAAAATTAAAATTTATCAATATCCCTGTTATGAATCCACTCACGGTGCTTTCCAATAGCTACACGTACAATAACATCAATCAAATCAGTTTCATCAATCTGTTTGAAATAGTATTCAGCAGGTCCTTCAAGCATCTGCCTTAAATCATAAAAAGGCTTTGGCTTAACAGCATCAGGATGCATCAATCCATATTTTTTCAATAGCTTCACGTTTTCTGTTTCGTATTTCTCCAGTCCTGATTTCTGAACCTTTGTGGCAACGGTCTTTTCTTTTTTATCAAAAATCTTAGCAATTTGAGATGAATCGATTAATATACTAGATTCAATTAACAGCAGTGCTATTTCTTTTCCTTTAACTGTTATTGTTGTTGGATGTGAATTTTCACTATCTAGTATTAATTTCATTTTATTGCCTCAATTATATATTACAATCCATATCTAAAATATGTTTAGCTAGGAGAATTAACCCCCAACTATGCTCTAAACTTACCTTTGATTATACGATTAGGTGCATTCATCAAAACACCCACTGAGGTGAGTATGAACAGCTTTGTATACATCGGCAGTTCATCACGAATATCTTTACGCATGAATTCAATCAAAGGATAGAAATCATACACATCACCGTCAGGACCTAGTGGTGCAACGGTTGTTCCTGAAATTCTTGAATACAGAAGTTTCATTCCCGGATTTTGATAGTCCATACCGATGTAAGTTTTCTCTGCGATTTCAGATCCACCATCACAAACAGCAGTTCCGAGTAAATCAATATTATCAATACCATAATATGATTTTATTGCCTCTACAGGTTCAACCTGTCTGTTTGCTGCAAACATGTCTGACTTTAATGTGGTCAATGATTTGTAATTGACTGCCATGCTGTTTAGGTTACAAAAGCTTCCAGCTGATTCCTTGAATTTTTCCTGAGCTTTTAAAATGGTAACTCCACTGTCATCACCTGCAGTGTAGTTGTATGTTGCCACTTTAGAGTTGTTTAAAATCATGTTAATAGCTGCCTGCTCAATACTTCTACCAATGAGAATTCCAACGTCCTGAAGCATGTCGTGAACACTGATTAAATTGGAATCAAGCATCTGCGCTGATACATTTAGAACTCCGCCTATAGTGTCAATGGATACAGTGTCACTGACAGGTTTTCTTACGTTCAGTTCCTGTAAAGTAGCACCCGGCGCAATGTCTTTAGCTTCACCTAATTGTCCTTTGTCAATTATCTCATCGATATTAACTCTTTGAGACATGTAAGTATAATATTGGGAGTTTTCCTCGATTTCCTGCTTTGGAATTAGTCTTGTGAATTTCATCCATTTGGCTGAAGTGTCTGCAACAATCTGTGCCATCACTTCATTTTGAACTTTAGAATCATTTCCTTTAGTCAACATTAATAATCACCTTCATGGCCTGCATTTTCCTGTTAATGCAAGATGTGGTTTGTTTAATAAAACACCAACCTTGGATTGGATAAATAATTTGGTATACTGAGGCAGCTCATCGTAAATATCCTTTCTTATGATTTCAATGATTGGATAAAAGTCAGCGATGTTTTCATCACTTGTAATTGGTGCTACAGTTGTCCCTGAAGATTTGGAATATAATACTGTGAGCGGTGCGTTTCTGATATCGAATGCAATATAATCTTTTTCCCCAAGCATTGATCCACCATCTGCATGGGTTGTACCTAAAAAGTCAATGTTATCCACACCATAATAAGCCTGAATCTCTTCTATTGGCTGTACTGACTTATTGGAAACATAAGCCAACTGTTTGATGTAGCTTAATGTCCTATAAGATTCAACCATTATTGTTAAATCTGCACCTGCACCGGAACTTCCTTTGAATGCTTCCTGTGCTTTAATTACAAACTGTCCGAAAGCTTCCATTGTATCTTCAGTTTGGGTTGTATTGTATTTTGGAACATTTGCTGAACTGACAATTGTATCGTAGATATTATATTCGATTTTATTTGCAATAAGTGTTGCCACATCTGCCAATAAGTCTTCAAAAGAGATTCTGTCACTGTCAAAGACATCCTTATTGACGTTTAAGACTCCACCGACTGTATCAATACTGATTGTGTCAGTTACAGGTTTTCTGATATTGAGTTCTTGTAAAGATGCTCCAGGCGCCAAGTCTTTTGCTTCACCCAGAAGACCACGTTTTATAGCCTCATCCAAATTGATGTTTTGTCTGAAGTAAGTATAGTAATCAGAGTTTTCTTTGATTTCCTGTTTTGGAAATAGTCTGGCTAGTCTTAATCTTTTTGCAGACTCATCAGTAATAGTTTGAGCTATTACCTCATTTTGCACTTTGGTATCGTTTCCTTTGGTTATCATTTAAGCATCACCTATGTCATATGGCCTGAATACTTCAATGTAATTGTAATCGTCTGAGCTAGCTACTGGGTGCATTGCAATGTATTCGCCGTCATCTGATTTGATTGCTCCGGTGCTTGTCAGTGCAATTCTGTCATTGACCTTAATGTTTGATAATCCACTAGCTAATTTTAATCTGAATAAATGTCCCAATACCAATATTGAGGTTTTTCTTCTGCCGCCTGTCATGGTGACGGGATCGTTTACTGCAATTCCCAGGATGATTTCACCTTCAGCAGCAGTGTATTTTTTAACGGTTGGTTTTCCTATATCTGAGTTAGCTGATAATGTTACGGCGCCATCAACTTTGATTTTGTCCCCTGCATATTCATAACCCGGAGTTTCACCAGTAGGGGTTGTTACGGTGGTTGCAGTGATTGTACCTTCGTCCAAAAGGAAAGTTGTGACTTCTTTTCTTTCTTCCAATAATATAATTGAATCTGCCATTAAATATGTCCTCCACTTAAATCTTTATTATGTAATTTATTATTTATAATATATAAAGATTTATATATAATGGCTACTTTTTTAAAAATTTAATGAATTTACATTAACAGTTAAGATATTAAAAATAATGGATAGAATTGAAATAAATTAAATTGTCACGATTAATAGAAGTTTAAGAGACCTTATTTCCATATTTTTAATAAAATCTTTAAAATTGATTTCACTTCATAAAATTGCTCTGATACTGTAAAATTGTACGGACATTGTAAAATTGCTTTGAGAAAATATTTAAGGTATTTATAACAAATTTTTAATTAAGACATTATTGATGTTATATTCTAATTTAAGGTAAGATTATTATGAAAATAAACTTTAATGAATTGGAAGGTGCAGAATTAATCATTGATTGTATTTATGAAGGTGGAAATCAAAAGAATCTCGCTGATGACCCATTATCTAAAATATTTCCCAAATGTGGTAATATGGGAGGATTTAGAAAAGTACACCGGGATGATGATAGAAGTAAACCTGCGTATGTAATATTATACACAACAATGTCTGAGTTAGAATGGCCAGATTATCTGGATGAAGAAACAGGAATATTTAGATATTTTGGAGATAATAGAAGACCTGGAAGAGAAATCACTAACACCAAATTAAAAGGAAATGAATTATTAGAAAGCATATTTGAAATGTTAAATTCAAAAGAAAATCTAGAAGATATTCCTCCATTTTTTGTATTTAAAAAGACAGGAAATGGAAGAGATGTTCAATTTTTAGGTTTAGCAGCACCAGGTAACCAAAACATTTCACCTGATCGTGATTTAGTAGCTTTTTGGAGAACAATGGATGGAAAAAGATTCCAAAACTATGAAGCTTATTTTACAATATTAGACACAGGTGAAAAACCAATAACACAAGAATGGTTAGTTAGTTTAATAGAAAATCATGAAAATAATTTACAATATGCTCCAGATGTTTGGAGAGAATATATTAAAAAAGGAAGAGATGGTATTCACGCCCTTAAATCACCAAGGATTCAAGATATCCCCTCAAAACAAAAACAATTAGAATGTGATAGTGAAGGAGAAAAATGTCTAGAAATTATTCGAAATCATTATAAAGACAATCCTCAAGGCTTTGAAGCTTGTGCTTGCGATTTAATAAGTAAAATGGATTCAAATTTTATTAATTTTGAATTAACACGACCTTGGAGAGATGGTGGTAGAGATGCTTACGGAAAATATCAAATTTTCACTGGAGGAAAAGCAAATTATCCACTAATTATTGATTGTTCTCTTGAAGCAAAATGTTATTCATCAAATACCGGTGTTAATGTAAGAAACATGTCCAGATTAATCTCTAGAATAAAGTATCGTCAATTCGGAATATTAGTAACTACAAGTTATGTGAATAGCCAGGCTTATAGTGAAGTTATTGAAGATGGACATCCAATTTTAATTGTTACTGCTTCAGATATTGCAGCTATTCTTAGAATTAATTCCATTACTAGTGATAATATTGAAAATTGGCTAAGAAATATTGACCAAAATGATAAAAGATAATTTAAGTTATTTAAAACTTTAAAGTCTATTTAATATATTCTTCAGGATTAGTAATTATCTCAAATGATGGAGCATCATTTTTAATTTTAACTTTTTCAACAGAATTAATTTGAAATTCAATAAATAATTCTTTTTCTTCATTTAAAAATTGTTTAAATTCCAAATTTAACTCATCAAGGTCTTTACCAAGTTTTGAAGATTCAGTTTTTAAAAAATTGTTTCTTATACGTTTTAACAATTTAGATGCAGTATAACATTTTCTAGCTCCCAAATTAGTAAGTGCAAATTGGGAATATGTACTTGAAATCCATTCATATATTTTTGGAATATCTTCTTTACCGTGTGGACGTTCAGCTTCATAAATATTAACAACACCTTCAGTTGTTTCTAAATGTTGTGGTTCATCTAACCAAACATCCATTATATACTTTTCTCTTTCAGCAGTAAGACCCAAACTACTTAAATCTTTTGCCAAATCTAGTTTAATTGAATCAAGATCTTTTGAACTCCGTTTAAATTCATCATGAGCAATATTATTTAAAATTTCAACCCATTCAAACATGTTTTCTATTAAATTCTTAAATCCATGCCATTTAAATTTGCCCTCAGGCAATATTATATCTTGTCCGTTTTCAATGACAAATTTGAAAAAAATATGTCCAATAGAATGATATCCCCCATCATTAATCATTAGTTTATTGTTAACTAAATCCTCATAATTTTTATATTTAATTTCAAAATCAACAGGTTTGCCCTCTTCGTCAAGAATATAAATTATTGTATTAAACTTAAGGAACATGCTTTGACCATAACTATTTGAAATTAAAATAGCGTTATCATTCTTACGTAGTTTTGAATAATTGAATCTTTTAAACATTAAATTTTGACTATTATAAATAAAATCAAGCTCATGAATCTTATTTAATTCATTATAATATTCTTGAGGAACTTCAACATCTTTCAAACAATATTTAAGTAAGCCAGGTGCTTTTTCATCTTCAGACAATAGATAAACCGGTTTTAAACCATTTTCAGTGAACCTATTCTTTTTATATACTTCAAAACGTTTATGATTATTTGGACTACAAATTATATCTAATTTTTCAATTTGTGAAGAAAAAGCATTATATTTCGGTTGGGGAAATATTGTAGAAATAGCATAAGTTATTGGAGTATCCTCAATATCATTATCCAAATCTGTCCAACTACTAACTAAAATATTATTCTCACCTAAATAATCTTCTAAAATAAGCTTTGTTCCCTTAATATCATATTTATGGACAATAACAACTAATTCATCATCTGGAATATTTTTATTTTTGATTAATTCGACCAAAGATTCTGCAATTGGATTTTTCCCTGTTCCATGGAAATCATAAACCTCATCAAAAACATTCATTAATGATTCCCATTTATCCAAATCAATATTATAAATTAAATTAAAAAGGTATTCAAAAGTAACATTCCTTTTTAAGACACGATAATCTTTATGTGCTCCTTTTATATATAATGGAGTCTTCATTAAATCTTTTAAAGAATCCATAATTTTTTTATCATGAGGAAAAATTTCATTAAATATTTCAAATGTAGATTCGATCTCTGATAAGACTTCACATTCAATAAAATCAATATCAAATATTGGCATGATCCTTTGAATATCTGAAAAGCTAGATGAACAAAAAGAATGCTCATCAATACCCATATCTTTAATTTTATTAAGAACAATCGAATAATCCCAAGTATGTGGAATAATATCCCAATTTTTTAGAAAATAATTTTCTTGACCAATTTTATGAGTATCTCTTTGATTTAAATCAACAGAAAATAACAAGAGATTAGAATCCATTTTAAATAAATCATATATCTTGTTTCCCTTACCAAATCTATTGTTTCCATAAAGTGCATCAATATCAGTTGCAATTATTAATTCTGGAGATATTAACTCAATAAACTCAATAATATGTTGAGATAATATAGATTCATTAATAAAGAATAATTGATTATCAAGCACATCTTTATTAATATCCTCAATAGAATTAATAAAACAATAATTAATATCAAAAAAACAAGGAATTAAATCAAACTTATTATTAAAGCATACTCCTACAGAATCAACAAAATTGGTATTTAAATTTGAATTATTAACATTTGATTTGATAAAAACATCATCAACATCAATTATTGGATTATCGATATTATCTTTAGGATTATTTATAGAATATAATGAATCCAATATGTTTGGAAGACTAGAATCGCTAAATTCATCACTTTGAAAATAAATTGGATTTGTAAATACAACCATTTTACTATTGGAATTTTTAAATAAAAACTGAGATAAAAAAATTGGAATGAATTTTACAGACTTCCACGGCCAAGTTATAATATATTTGCCATCGAAATCATCACAAACCCAATTAACATATGATTCTTCAATTTTATTCAATTTAATCTCACTAAACTGAGGAAATAAAAAATTATCATTAGAATTATTAATTAAAAGGTTATTTCTAAAATAACAACCACAAGAGTCACATTTAAGAATATTTTTATTAATATCCAAATGTTTTAAATGATTATTAGCAACATCAAAACAATTTGGACAAAATTGAATATTAGTAAAATATTTCCTCATTTAAACACCCACAACTTAAATAAATAAATGTCTATCCAATAATGTATTCCTATGCTCACAGGAAGTCTCAGAAATAAGTAAACAATTATGACAAGCTGCACCATTAACTTTATTGTTATCAATTTCTTCATTATAACATAATGGATCATTAGAACAAAACAATAATGTATTCATAGCATTTTTTAAAACAATATCAAAAGAGTTTACTGTTTCAACTAAACCTCCCATTCCACTATCTTCCCCCGGAGAAGTATTATAAATCAAAATACCAGCATTATCACCATTTATATAAATTCTTTCTTTTAAAGAAGTTGAATTATAACCACAAGATAGCGAAAGACTATTAATCAATGCATGTGATAATGTATGCCACCAAACAAATAAAGGAACCTTAATTTCGTCCCTATCTCCAACATCAATATGTCCAATAACATTTCCCCACTTCTCAATTACATCATTATCAAAATTCAGATATTTAAATGGATTATACTCTGAAGTAATGAAAATTCCTTCACCTACACCTTCATAAGCAGGATACCAAACTCCATCTTCATTTTTATGGCCTGAAGAGACATATTCATTTTTAATATTTCCAGGTTCATCATCATCAGAATCAAGCCAAGGTTCCCTACGGTAAGACAACTGCGCAGTTACTGTTTTTAATTTAGAAATTGGTGAAATTTTAATAGGGAATTCATTATCCAACCATTTTAAATCATAATTAATGAAAGAGCGTTTAACCATGCTTGATTCAGAAATCTCATCCATATTTAATGTATATAACTCTTCGTTTAACGCTCCTTTAAAATCAACACCATTTATAATGTCTAAAATTAATTTTTTAAACTCTTGAAAATGTTGATTATTATTTTTATCATCACTATTCACATAATTTCCATTACTTTCAAAAATAAATTTTTTTTCAAGAAGATAATTTGTTAATGTTTTTAAATCATCTTTTTCAATATCTTGGAAAAGATTTAAAAGAGCAACAAAATCAGTTGATGCAGCAATTAATGATTTTAAAAATTTAAAGCTTTGTTGGTCAAACAATTTGACAATTGGATCATCATATTTTGGCATTTTTAATAAAGTAATCGTATTCGGCACTCTTAAGGATGTTGATTGCTTTTGAACAATTTTCATATAATGTTCACAATTACTTTTTTTAGAATCATCAGCAAAATTAGAGAAAAGTGCATTAGATTCACTAGTTTTATCAAAAAGTGGGCCTTGTTTTTCGGGATATCTTCCAGTGCATTTAAATGGTACATCAAGATAAATTTCATCCATTGTTTTAGTTGCACCACAATCTGGACATCTAATTTCTATATCTGAAAAACTACTTCCCCTATCCTTCCAAAAGTAATACTTTGGATTGCAAGAGTTATTTGAACCATGGACTGCATAATCCCATGGAATATCATCTAAATGACCATCACAACATGCTAAAACAAAACGTACATTAGTAGAAGGATCTTCTCCACAGATTGGGCATTTATTATTCTTAGAATGGAAAGAATCATATAATATGGTTCCAATACCATCATGTTTATCATTACATATCTTCCATGTAGGAAAAACATAGGTATTATAACTTCCATTTCCTTTTTCAATGTTTTGACTAGAATTGGACGGCATTGAAAACAAATGAATTTTACTTTCATCAGTTATGCTCTTAATAACACTACTCATCCTAATTTCATTATCAAATTCATTCTTTTTTAAAAAATCAGCATTGTATCTTTTAGATCCAAGGCAATGATTGATTTCTGGAATTAATCGAGTCCCATTTTTACTTTCTATAAGAGCTCCTGGACCATACATTAAAACAAATTGTGATTCTCTAATTTCTTGTATCTCTCTAACCATGTTTACACCCAGAATTCCAATGTGTCTTCAATATCTCTGAGAGACATTGGAGCATTTTTATATACAACTTCTAATCCATCAATTTTATCATGTGCGGGATCACCTAAAACAACATTTTTTGAAGGAGAACGAAATTTACTAAATTTTTCATGATATTCTAATATATTGCCCCCATCCTCCATTTCCTTAACTAAATTTTTCCAATCAGACACTCCTTCATCAATTTTTGTTAGAATATTCCTAATTTCTTTATTAGAAAAATCCATATTCTCCAATCTTTTCTTTGTACTTTCTTTAAATAACTCAACATATTTTTTAGATTCATCTAAACTAATATTTAATGGATTTTCATCTAAATTAAATTCAACATCACCAACATTTCTTAAAAATGAAACTAATGATGGACCCAAACCTCTTAAAAGACATCCCTCTGAAAATGGAGAAACAGAAATCGGTTCCACTTCTCGATTTATCCTAGAATGATATGATGAAAATAATTCATAGTGATTCAAATCTCTTGGACGACCTGATCTTAATAAATCTATAATTAAACCACCATGATTACGACCAATACGTCCAGTAGCTTGTATATAATCCCCAGTTGTTTTAGGTTGTGCGTTCATAATCATTATTGATAAATGAGAAATATCTACACCAGTTCCAAACATAGAAGTTGTGAAAATAGCATTATAATTTGGAGGTTTATTTTCTCCATCTCTTTCTAATTCATCTAAAATTATTGGTAAATTAGTTGAATCAATACGGCTTGATAATTCTAGATTATCTTCTTCAGGTTTTAGTTTCCTTGTAAATGGGTCATAAGAAATGTTTTTAAGTCTTGATAAAATATCATCTTTATATAATGCAACACCACTACCTAACTCTTTAATTGCATTATAATAACCTACGATAGTCCAATAATACTTAAGTTTATCATTATCCAAATTATCATTAGCGACACTTAACAATCTAGAATATAATCTAATTTGGTGAGTAAAATGTCCAAATCCGGATGAATAAACCCCCATATATACTCTACCACGATTGTTTTCATCCCACATATTTCCATAATCATTAGAAAAATCTTTAACAAAAAAGCTATCAGAAATATCCAATCCATATGGTGGGAATTGAGATACCTTTTTTGAAAATAACAATTTTACTTGTTTTTCAGCATTATTAATAGTTGCAGTAGAAGCAATATATTTTGGATTACCTCCTTGCTTTTTAATAATTGCATCAACCATATTTTCATAAAGGCCGAAAAGACTACCTAACGGACCATTCATCAAATGCAATTCATCTTGAATAATTAAATCAGGAGGAATTAACGATTTAATTTCGCTGAACTCTTCTTTAATATAAGCAGAAGAATTTTCCGGCAATAATTCATTACGATAATATCCGTAATATTTATGATATTTATTAACTACACCAAATATTGATCCAGCTCTTGGTTCAAATGCCAATCTAGCTATTTTATCTGCAGTGCTCACAAGTACTGTAGGACATCTATAATAAACATGTTCATCAATTAAATACGCAGGAATTGGTATCTTAGAATTATTTTTAAACGGACTTTCTAATAATCTTAAATAATTCCCATCTGGAAATTCTACTTCATTATTTGAAAAAGGAACTCCTTCCTTCCAATCATGATTTAATGAACATTCGGGGTTTGTACACCATATTTCATAATCAGTTTCAAATCTTTTTTGATACGGACTAACTTGACCTTGACTTACAATATAACCTGGAGACATTTTATTTAATGAAACAGATTCATAACAATCATAAATTTGGTCGATTAAAACTTTATATTCATCAGATTCAACCTTACGATTAAAATAAATCGATATAGTATAGTAATCCTTTTTATTAGTTTTATCACTGACTTTAATCTTTTCAATAAACTTCTCTTCAAATTCATCCATATCATTCTGAATTTCATCTTTACTAGAATTTTCAGCATAGACAACAATATGGACATGATTTTTAATATCAGTTAATCCTTCATCTGGAATAGATAACCATGACCCGCAAACAGGACATTTCATAACTTGAGCAGGATTCCCATAACCTTCAGAACCATCGGACTTCAATATATCAATAGCTCCAATATCATCTTTATTTAAATGCAAAGGAGTAACTGAACCCCCTACCCACATACCAACAGAAAATCTTACGGAACCATAAATCCAATCTTCTGACAAAGAATCAGAATTTCTCCAACCAATTTTACCATAAGACTTATACACTCTCAAATACTCCGCAGCAGTAACCATTCTGAGAGTTCTTCTAAATTGTTGAACAGTAAGCAATCTTAATGTATATCTAGATATTATTGAAACTCCAGCACCAGTTTTTTCATCAATTAAACCATTTTTAGCTTTTAGTCTTCTTAATGCCATAGTAAATGCCATTATGCCTAAATATGCTTCAGTTTTACCTCCACCAGTAGGAATCCATAGTAAGTCCAAAACTGATTTATTTTTTGAATTTTCATTCCATATTGATTCTAAATTAATTAGAATAAATGCTAATTGAAATGCCCTCCATTTAAATGCATATTCATCACATTCATCATTTAAATCTGCATTTACACCAGTGTTTATTCCTCTTTTCCATTCATCTTGAAGATGAATAGTTTTATTTGCAAAACAAAAAGCTAAATAAACTAATTCTTCTGACATAATTAATTCAATACCTTCTTCAATTCTGCGTAAAGCTTCTTTTTCCTTTTCAATTATATCTTCAGAAATTTTAAGATATTTTTCAGGTAATGATCTCCTTTTAGAAACATTCTTATCTATCCAATCTGAATAAGAATCATATAACTTTGATAAATTATCATATAATTCATTTTGTGTTGAATATGCTAATTTATTGGCTCGTAATTCCAAATCAACCTCATCAATATCAAAGTTAGGTAAGTTAATAGGATACAAAGGTAAAAATTCTGTTCTAATTGTTGGTTCGGTGAAATCTTGAGAATTATCAATTGCTGATTCATCTGGCCAAATTAAATTTTTAAGATCTTTAAATTCATTATAATAATCAATATCTTTCCAAATCACAGAACATAAATGTCCAGTAGCTAAAACAGGTTTGTTCCTATATAAAAAGTCTAATTCATCATTAGACTCCGCAAAAGTATCCATTCCCACAAGTTTATTCGAATCTTTTAGATTTACTCTAATAGATGGCTGGAACAAGCAATCTTGTGCTCCTGGACGAGATTTTTTCTTATTAGTAGTCACGAACAAATTATTAATTAAATAAATTGAGATGTGAGATTTATTTTTATCCAATTCCTGACGTTTAATAAATAAATTAATTAATCCATCATCAGAATCGTAAATTGGTATTTTATTTCCTTTTTTAAATGAATTATCCACATTAACAGTGCATATCTCCCCAAAGGACTCTCTTCTCCAAAACACGTCCTCTGATTTCCTTTTACTTAAAACACCATTTAATGAAAATCCTTCTTCTGAATCTTCATCCTTAAAGTATCTTCCCCAAGTAACACAAATATCCAAAGAAACATTTTCTTGAGAATTTACTATAAATGAAAGACCAAAAGACCTAATTTGAGAATTAGGATTTAAAATTGGAGAATTATTTCCCAAAACATTATCAATTCCAGAATTTGAATCATCAGAACCAACATAATCTATATCATTAATAATTTCAGAGTCTAAATCATCCATTGTTCTTTTATCTTTAATTGGAGGTTTCCACTCCATCGGTATCACAGTACCAACAAGATATTCTGTTGCAGGATTATATTTTACAATCTCATTACTGTTAAAACGAGGCCCCCTCATCTCATCAATAACTCCCATTATCATTTCTTTTCTTAACTCACGGCCAGACATCTAATTAACCCCATCCAGTTCTTTATAATTTAAATCTTTAATGTTTTTAGCTAATAGCTCCATTTTAGATTTTAAAACAGTAAATTGAATTTGCGATTCGAAATGTTCCTCTAAAGATTTATGAATAATAATTTTAGAAATTAATTCTGAATAATCATCTAATAATTCAATAATATCCAAAAATAACTCGTTTTTATCAAGATTGGATTCTAAAATAACTTTATATGAATCTCCGGAATCAATTTTATAGAAAAATTTACCATATTTTGTAATTTTAATCCTCTCCATTATCATAATATAATACTGTTTTATTAAATCCAAACTTATCTAGAAAATCGCTTAAAACATCTACTTTAATAACATTAAAGTCTAAAATAATCTTAAAAAAATTATTATTCAAATTAAAAAGATTAAAGTGATTTATTTCCAATGCATCATTAATTGAATTTAAATTTTTAACAAAATCCACCATCTCTTTTTGATTTAATATTGTTTTTAAATATATAGAATCATTAAAACAATAACACTCTTTTTTTGTAAATAGCTTATCTAATTCTTCTTGAATAACCGCATCACATGTCTTATTAAATATTTCTGGAAAATGATTTTTTTTAATAGTTTGATTCTCAATTCCTTCAATCAATTCATCCCTAATTTTCCAACAGACAGATTCATCAAAACCAAAAGCAGTTATATGATTAATAAAATCTTCATTTAATTCACCTTTAGAATTCAATGTCAATCTATTTAATATTTCTATTATCTTAAAGATATTAGTTCTATTCTTTTTAGAATTAGATTTTACATTAATAAGATTTTTAATTGAGACATCGATTCTATTAATGTATTTTCCACCCCCTAATTTAAGTTTGCCCGAAAGAACCTTATATTCAACTTGATTTTTTATTTCAAATCCTTCAACATAAGATAAATTATTCTTTAAAAGAGTTGACTCAAAATCAGATAATTCGTCCCCATCATAAATCATAGTCTTTTCATTAATTAAATCACTATAAGACTGCATAGTTTCTAAAAAAGAGGTATTTAACTGAAATTTTGGCGGAACAAAAGAACTTTTGGTTGAAGTATTATCTAAAAACCCATTTTCATCAAACATACAATATTTTTCAAAAAGATCTAAATAAAATTTTATATCTAAACTATTATCAGCCAATATTTCAAGATAATACTTATTTAAAAAAATATTTGTTGCTTTAGACAAGAAATAATTCATTAATTTTTTTGAATAACAATCCGCACAAATTTTAGGATTATCACCAACAAGATTTTTTATTATTTCATTGTTTTCATAACTTTTAGCTATCAGATTATCACAGGAAGGGCAAAAGTTAGGATCTTTTGAAAATTTATATAAAATTCTAACCTTAACTAATTTTAAAAAAGAAGTATATTGCGAATCAACAATAATATGCTCCATAAAATTACGGAGATTTCTTAATATATGAATGCCCCTTTTTAATTCACCAAAATTAATATATTCCACACCATCAATCACAAGAATTTCATTTTTATCTTTTAGAGAAAATATTTCCTTATCTGACAATAAATCACAGTTAATGGGCATTATTAAAAATATTTTGTTCAATTCATCTTTTGCAAAATGTATTGCCTCTTTAACTTTAATTTGATAATTTAGATGTGTGGATAATTTAATAGCATTAAAACTAGCAAAATCCTCAATTTCTCTACCTAAACCAAAATAAGTAAACCCTTCATTATTAAAAAAATAAATTGAATGGCCAACATCTAAATTGTAAAAATGAATTTGTGTATTTGAAATTGGTTGCTTAGTTTCAGGATGTAAATGTTGATACTCCATTCTACCTCTCAAATAACAAGAAAAATATTTCTTTAATCTAGGTAAATATTCATCATAATCAACTAATTCAAAATCCATAATATCCACAACATACAAACTATGTTTATATAAACGTATATTTTTCATCAGATATAACTTTTTATAAAAAAATAATTATATTAACAAAGCAGGATTATTATTTCAAATTATATTAGGATTTTTTAGAAAATAAAGGTAAAATGAATTTTATAAAACTATTTAAACCAAAAACAAAATAAAATAAACCAATAGCCAAATTTACTTTGGAGTGATTAAAATGAACAAATATGTTACTTTTGTTTCAGATGAAATATTTCTAGAAGAAGTAGGAAAAGTTGTAGATGCCTATGCAACTGATGAAGATTTATCAAAAAGCCCCTGGGAAGTTTTAAGTAATAGTAGAGAAACCATTGACCAATTTAAAACATTATTTGATATCTATTCAAATAGATTCAGTTTAGACGATTGGATTAATTTTGAAATACCAAGACAACATGATAAAACTGCAAGCAATCGTGTTGGGGATTTCCACCAAAACCTCTTAGGCAGAGTTGATGGTTGGGTAAATCTTGGAAGAGGAGATCCTTCAGGAATGGATTTAAAAAAAGAAGATGATTCAATATGGATTGAATTAAAAAACAAATACAATACCATGAATTCCAGTTCTTTAAGAGACACTCGATTCAAATGTGAAGAATTAGCTGAAAAATATCCAAATGCTAAAATATACTGGGCATATATAGTTTCACAAAATTATGAATCGTTTGATAAAACTTGGGTGTATAGAGACAATAAAGAAAATGTTGTGCATGAAATAAATGATAATATTAGAAATATTGCTGGAAAAGATGTTTATACATTAGTCACAGGCGATGAAACTGCTTTTGAACAATTATTTAACGCTCTTCCAAATGCAATAAATGATATTAAAAAGAGCAAACACATTTTAACTCCAAAAGATCAATTAATTTTTGAAGAATACAAACAACTTATTTTTAAATACTAGACTAAAGTTGTTTGACCTTCTTTTCTTTTATTTTCACCATTTAATGCTTTGATAACTTCTTTTCCTACTGCTTCAGCAACTTTAACTGGCACAGCATTCCCAATTTGTTTATATTTAGAAGTTATTCCTCCTTCAAATTCCCATTCATCCGGAAATGACTGTATCCTTGCATATTCCCTAACTGTGAATGGTCTGACTTCTTCTGGATGGCATCTTTCAGTTTGTTTTTGACATGGTGAAGTTGTTAATGTTAAACATGGTTCATCCCATGAGATTCTTCTTGCCATACCTCGTTTTCCACCGCCAGAATAGAAGCTTTTACCCATATATTCTTTTTGAACTTCTTCTGGAAGGTCAACCCAACATCCTCCAGGAGGAACTAACTCAAGCACCTCTTTTTTCTTATCAGAGTATTCAGTTCCTTCTGATTCCGGAACATCTTTAAGGGCATCACGAAGCACAGGATTACCTTTAACTTTTTTAGGATAATTGAATATTATTCCTTTTTTAGTTCCTACAAGAAACATTCTTTTTCTTTTTTGTGCTACACCATAGTCAACTGCATTTAAGACTTTGTATTGGACATCATATCCAAGTTCGTTTTCAAGTACGTTTACTATGGTGTCCATAGTTCGTCCTTTGTCATGTCTGACCAGACCTTCCACATTTTCGATTATGCACATTTTCGGATTGGTTTCTTTTATGCATCTTGCAAAATCAAAGAATAATGTTCCTCTTGTATCATCAAAGCCTAACTTTTTACCTGCATATGAAAATGGCTGGCATGGAAGTCCTGCCACAACAATATCCGGATGATACTGTGTAAAGTCAACCTCTTTTATGTCTGCGTGAAGCACATTCCAGTCAGGCCTGTTCTTGTGGAGTGTTGCCACACAATCCTTGTCTATTTCCACAAGCAGTTCGTGTTCAAGACCTGCTTTTTCAAATCCAAGTGCCAATCCGCCTGCACCTGCACATAATTCTACAACTTTTATCATGGTTATCACTTCTATGCAAATTATATTTTGTATTAACTAGTATATAATATCTACCCAATGATATTTAAATGTTACTTTTTCAACTATTAAAACAAATCAAAAATGTTATTTAACATGAAGAATATAATATTGACTATGAAAATCAATGAAGAGACAAAAGTAAGAAACCAAGGTGAAATTTCCCTGATAACAACAATACCGAAAACTTATGTAAAAGCGTTGAACATAGAATCAGGAGATACCTTAGAGTGGATACTTGATACTGAAACCGAAAGATTAGAATTGAATATAATAAGAAGTTAAATAGATAAAAAAATTAATTAAAGAAGGTTTTTATAATGTTACAATATTTAACTGGAAAATATTATCTTGAAGAACATCAAACTAAAAAAATAACTGATAAAGACATATTTTATTCCAATACATTATTAATCGAACTTGTTAAAAATAAAGAAAAACTTGAAACCCCCATTGGCACTTTAGAAATAATTAATTTAAATGATTTATATCATGGTTCAACATCATATCTTCTCACATTAAATGGAGAAATTCCTAAAACCAATCATTCTTATGAATTTCCATCTGCCACTAATCAATTTAGAATATTGCTCTCATTTTGGTTTAAAAGTGTGTTTGAATTTGAAAAAATAGATGCTGAAAGACGTTGCAGACAAAATAACACTAGTTTAAAAGATCAGATATTACCCTATAATATTTTACCAGAATATTTTGAAATGAATAAAGTTTCTAAAGGCATCTCTTCTTTTAATGATTTTTTAAATAGCTTATTTAAACTAACTAGACTTGAATATGAATCCGTCATTACAAGCATAACTGCATTTATTAATGCACTTGAATCTATAGATTACAATTTAGAATTATCCTATTCATTAATGGTTTTTTCAATTGAATCACTATGTCAAAAATTCGATAAATTTGAAAATAAATGGGCAGATTATCCAGGTGATGTTCGTGACAAGATAGATAAATTAAATAAAGAATATAATGTACCTAACGATTATTCTATTAAATTACAAAATATTTTACTAGAAAAAGAACATCTAAAATTAAAAAATAGATTTATTGAATTTGTAAAACTTTATTTAGACGATGATTTCTTTAAAGAAGAAGCAAAGAATGTTAAAAATCCAGTGAGAAAATCTGAACTAAATTCAGTATTAGAAAATGTATATTCAACTAGGTCAGGTTATGTTCACAGTTTAAAAGAATTTAATGACATTCAAGTTTTAATGATGCAGAAACTAGATAAAGAAACAATGAATTATGATGAAGGTAAATTTTTAACAATAAGTGGATTAGCTAGATTAGTTCATAATGTATTAAAAAATTTCATATTTGAAACTGCTGAATTAGAGAATGATGAAGAAAATCCTTTGCAAAAAGAGACACATATTAATAATTATCCTGAAAATGGAATATGTAATGAAGGTTCATTTAAAAAAGAAGAAATTAAACAATATTTTAAAAGGTTTCTCCTTCATTTTGAAAAATATTCTGAAAAAGATAATTTATATGAACTAAATGATTTTATAATAACTTTAGAAAATAGTATATTTGGAGTTCCTAATAGGTTCAAATCATCAGCATTTGCCCTTTATTACCTTAGCAATAAATTATATGATAACGAAGGATTATCTCCAAAATTTAAAAAAATATCTAATAAATCATCTTTTAATCAAATTTTAAATGAATTAACAATTGAAACTTTACTTACTAAATTAATACTTAAGGAAGAAATTAACTGGGAATTAGAAGATATAATTGAATGTTATGAAAAATATATGAAAGATAAATCTAAAAAGAATAAGAAAAATAAAAAGAAATTTATTTTACCTCAATATTTTGAAAATATCATTCATATTTATATAACAAATGAATATTACGAAAATGACATTGAAAAATTTAAAGATAGAACAAATGAATTAATTCTTGATATCCCATCACAAGTTGATTGCCAAGAATACCTCCAGAAATGCATAGATAATGAAGAAAAGATTGAAATTGAAAAGTATTATGAATTATTTGAAATGAAAATAATATAAATATACTTAACGAATACAAATACAACTTAATATCCTAAAATAATCAATATTTGAAAATATTGTCTTTAACTTCAATATCTCTAAATCGTTTGAAAAAATCAATATCCATAAAATTTACATCAATATTATACTCATCAAATGTAGTATCTTTTCCAATTAACAAAAATGACACTATAATATCCTGAGGAAACAAATTTAAATTTTTTGAAACTTCAACGCAAAAATTAAAACAATCAAACAAATTTATATTAACAACAATTGAATTTTCAAATCTAATCATATTTAAATCATGCAAAGTATCTTTAAATTTTGATTCTCCGAAGTCATAATTGATAAAATACTTTTTAATTTCCTTTATGGAAAATTTATCCGGATTCAATAAAATTTCTTGGAATTCAGATGCAAAGGAATCAAGTAAATATTCTTCACCCAATATATGATATGCATATTCATAAGCAATTTTTATTGCTTCAAAAAATAAATCCTCACGAGAAGAGCCGTATCTTAAATCTAAGTTATGATTTTTTTGCACATAATCACCAGAATTATGTTTATTAATTATTTCTTCTAATACTTCATCTGGAAGATCAAATTCTTTTAGAACATCTTCAATATTCTCAGAAGAATCAAAAATTAATTCCATATTACTATTATTATTCAATAATACTGATTTATATTTCCAACCTTCAAATTTATTATTTCTAAAATTGTATTGGGGAATAGCTTTAATTTTAGGATTATCTTTTGCGAGTAAAGTATTCCAGAATTTTGGAAATCTTCCTTTTTTATTTTTAATATCATAAGAATATAAATAAAATTTTACTAATTTATTATCCAAAAATTTTTTATCTATAGTCTGACCTAACCTATTATTACACTCTTTACAAACACAATTAATCGTGAAAGAACTTCCAGCAGATTCTGGGATAATATGTTCACTACTTAATTCATCGTCTTCTTTTTCTTGATTACATATAATACATTTCATTTTCGACAATCCATTAATATAATTTAATTTATATCAACAAAACATTATTTTTAATATTATTACTTATCTACCAATATCCCTGTTGTGAATCCACTCACGGTGCTTTCCAATAGCTACACGTACAATAACATCAATCAAAACCAAATCATCTTCCTTTTTAAAATAATAATAAGCTGGTTCTTCCAACATTTGTCTTAAATCATAGAATGGTCTTGGTTTGACTGCATCAGGATTCATCAACCCATAACTTTTTAATATTTTCACATTTTCCGTTTCATATTTCTCCAAGTTGGATTTCTGAACTTTAGTAGTTACAGTCTTTTCTTTCTTGTCAAAAATCTTGGCTATTTGAGAACTATCAATTAATATACTTGATTCAATTAACAATAAAGTTATTTCTTTACCTTTGACTGTTATTGTAGTCGCACACGAATTTTCACTATCTAAAAATAATTTCATGTTTATAGCTCCTATTATATAATATAGCTACTTAATAAATAAATAGTTGAAGCGGGGAATCCTCCCCACTTATCAAAGATTTAGAGTTAAATTATGCTCTGAATTTACCTTTAATTATACGGTTAGGTGCATTCATCAAAACACCGACTGAGGTGAGTATAAAAAGCTTTGTATACATCGGTAGTTCATCACGGATGTCCTTACGCATGAATTCAATCAATGGATAGAAATCATATATGTCTCCGTCAGGTCCAAGGGGTGCAACGGTTGTTCCTGAAATTCTTGAGTACAGAAGTTTCATACCGGGATTCTGGTAGTCCATTCCAATATAGAGCTTATCATCGATTTCAGATCCTCCATCACAGACGGCAGTTCCCAGTAAATCAATATTATCAACACCATAATATGATTTGATGACCTCAATCGGTTCAACTTTCTTGTTGTTGGCAAACATGTCTGATTTTAATGTAGTCAATGACTTGTAGTTGACAGCCATGCTGTTTAAGTTGCAGTAGCTTCCGGCTGATTCCTTGAACTTTTCCTGAGTCTTAAGGATTGTAACTCCACTGTCATCACCGGCAGTATAATTATAAGTCGGCACTTTATCATTGTTTAAAATCATGTTAATAGCAGCTTGTTCTATACTTCTGCCTATGAGAATGCCAACATCCTGCAGCATGTCGTGAACGCTGATTAGATTGGAGTCAAGCATCTGAGCGGAAACATTCAAAACACCACCGATAGTGTCAATGGATACTGTGTCGCTGACAGGCTTTCTCACGTTCAGCTCCTGCAAAGTTGCACCAGGTGCAATGTCTTTAGCTTCACCCAATTGTCCCTTGTCGATTATTTCATCGATGTTGACTCTTTGGGACATGTAAGTGTAGTATTGAGAGTTTTCCTCGATTTCCTGCTTTGGAATAAGTCTTGTGAATTTCATCCATTTGGCTGAAGTGTCTGCTACAATCTGTGCCATTACTTCGTCTTGAACTTTAGCATTATTTCCTTTTGTAAGCATTAATTATTCCTCCTATGGTCTGCATGTACCTGTCAGTGCAAGATGCGGTTTATTTAACAATACTCCAACTTTACTTTGTATGAAGAGCTTTGTGTATTGCGGAAGCTCATCGTAGATGTCCTTTCTCATGATTTCAATGATTGGATAGAAGTCAGCAATTTCAGGATCAGAGGTAATCGGCGCAACAGTGGTTCCTGAAGATTTAGAATAAAGTACTGTCAATGGAGCGTTTCTGATGTCAAATGCAATGTAATCCTTTTCGCCGAGCATTGATCCGCCATCTGCATGGGTTGTTCCCAAAAAGTCAATGTTGTCAACACCGTAGTAAGCCTGTATCTCTTCTATAGGCTGCACTGACTTGTTTGATACATAAGCCAACTGTTTGATGTAGCTTAATGTCCTGTATGACTCGACTATTATTGTCAAATCAGCACCTGCACCGGATTTTCCCTTGAATGCTTCCTGTGCCTTGATGACGAACTGGCCAAATGCCTCCATGGTGTCTTCGGTTTGAGTTGTATTGTATTTCGGAACCTTAGGTGAGCTGACGATGGTGTCGTAGATGTTATATTCAATCTTGTTGGCGATGAGTGTTGCTACATCTGCAAGCAAGTCCTCAAAGGATATTCTGTCACTGTCAAAAACATCCTTGTTGACGTTTAAGACACCACCTGCCGTATCAATGCTGATGGTGTCGGTTACAGGTTTTCTGATATTGAGTTCTTGCAGGGATGCTCCCGGCGCTAAATCTTTTGCTTCACCTAGAAGGCCATGTTTTATAGCATCGTCCAAATTGATGTTTTGTCTGAAGTAAGTATAATAATCAGAGTTCTCTTTAATTTCCTGTTTTGGAAAGAGTCTGGCTAGCCTTAATCTTTTAGCTGATTCGTCAGTAATAGTTTGAGCTATTACCTCATTTTGCACTTTAGTATCATTTCCTTTGGTTATCATTTAAGCATCACCTATGTCATATGGTCTGAATACTTCAATGTAATTGTAATCGTCTGAACTTTCCACAGGATGCATTGCAATGAACTCACCGTCTTGAGATTTGATGGCTCCAGTACTGCTTAAAGCTATCCTATCATTAACGGCAATGTTTGACAAACCTGAGGCTAATTTCAATCTGAATAAATGACCCAATACCAATATTGATGTTTTTCTTCTGCCGCCAGTCATGGTTACGGGATCGTTAACTGCAACACCCAAAATGATTTCGCCTTGAGCTGCAGTGTATTTTTTAACTGTAGGTTTTCCTATATCTGAGTTAGCTGATAATGTTACGGCGTCATCAACTTTGATTTTGTCTCCTGCATATTCATAACCTGGAGTTTCACCAGTTGGAGTTGTAACGGTTGTTGCGGTGATTGTACCTTCATCTAATAGGAAAGTTGTTACCTCTTTTCTTTCTTCAAGTAATATTATAGAATCTGCCATTATTATCCTCCACTTAATTTATTATATAATTTATTATTTATAATATATAAATATTTATATATAATAGCTACTTTTTTAAAGTTTAGCAAGGTTAACATTAACCGGTTGAAAAATAAATATATGGTAATAGAAGACATCAGACATATAAAATAGTTTATAGGGTTTAAAATAAATATTTAATAAATTAATGATTTAAATCAAAGTATTTTCCATTAGTCTAATAAAAAGTTTTAGTGAATTGTTATGTGTTGCTATAAAATTCCAATTATTCCCAAATTAAATTTTAAAAAAAATGAGGAAGGCCATTATTATTTTAAAATCAATGATGGAAAATTGTTTCATGAAAATAAAAAGTACTTTAAGTTGTCAAATATTAACATAGATATTTATGATTCAATCACAATTTCATGTAAAATTCATGTTTTTGAGATTTTGGCTCCATTTTGCATGAGGTTCAATGAGTGTAATAATGTAAAATTTAATATTAAATGTTCTACTGATGAATACGACATTACTATTCATGGTTTTCACATAACTGACGATGTATTGGATATGAGCGGATATACTCATAGAGTTGTTGGAACCTGTGATGAAATAATTTTTACTCATAAGGGTTATGTGGCAAAAAATGGAACAAAAAAGGTATGGTCCATTTTAGAATATGAAAATCTTTATCATCCATATTATCAAAAATTCAAATCGGAAAAACTCAATAAAATATATTTAAAGTCTTGCAATACTCAAGATTTTGAAAAAGAAGATGAAACTATTGAGTCTATTTTAAAATTTAATGAGTTATTTGATAAACAAAAAGAATCATTTAATCAACTTTTAAATAAGGATTCACTTTTATATTATGAATTTAATGATAATGAAGAAAAATTCATAGAGATTATTAATAATTTTGATGGATTATTTCGTTTTTATGATTCTAATTTATTACCTTCAAGAATGAAAATTATCGAATATGAAAACAAAAAACTAGAAATCAGAATTAAATCAAAAAACATTCATAAAATTAAAGGCACCTCTATTTTCAAAGACATATCTATAAATTTTATAAATTTTATTAATTCAGTATATGATAATTATTGCGAGAGTAAGAACGATGCAATTGACATAGATTATTTATTAGATTATTATGTTTGGATTAAAAATGAATCATATCTGGAAGTAAGATTAATATTATGCTCTGCATTTATGGAAGTTTTTAAAAATAATAAATATGATGATTCAAAGAAAAATCAAAGAGTTAATTTTAACAAAGCTTTAACAAAACGATTTATTGACTTAAAATTAGATACTAGTAAAATTTTAGAATTTCTACAAAAAGAAATTTTTCTTATTCTAAAAAATATTGAAAATGAATTTTTATCATATGATTATACTAAAAGAGATGTTGTTCTTATTCTAAATTTTTTCAAAACAAATTATGTTGTTACTACTATTGAAGTTTATAGAAATAAAATCATACATTCCGGTAAATTTGAATTAACCTCTAAAGATATTGATGAATTAGTAAAAAAACTTAAAACTAATGCAAAAAAAGTTTTCCATAAAGAATCTCAAGTGAGACTAATAGACATAATGTATGATGATATTAATCAAAGATTATATTTGGCTGATTGTTTAAAAGATATTGTTAATCAAGCAGAATTCTTTGAAGAAATAGTGGAAATTATATTATTATCCTATTTAAGAGTTAATTGTAATTTAAATTTCTCAATTGAAGAAGATACCTCGCCCTATAGGTCTAACTCTAAAAGATATATTAATAATTTTAAATTAAATGAATAACAAGCCTATTAATTATGATTTTTTTCTTCTAAAGTCATGATGAAATTAATCATGAACAAATAAGATAAATAAAAAGTAATAGATGCTTAAACTATCAGGTACTCAATTCAATTGAATGTTCCGATTCACTGGTCAAATTTACTTTTTCTATCGCCAATTTCTGCATCAATAATACTCTGTTCAGCTTCACCAGATTCAATCATTTAATAGCCCTATCAAAATTGACTTTAAAATCACTTATTATTCTTAACTCAGAATCCCAAACTTCATTTTCATGTTCCTTGGTAATTCCCAATTCCCTAGCATCAAGTTCTCCTTCAATTAACTCTTCAGCTAGTAATTCATTATGGAGCGAAAAGTATTAGACTTGGATTTCTTCGCGTAATTTCATAAGCTGCTCATAATCTGCTATCAAATTTTCAACATTATATTTGTATAATTTGAATCTATTGTAATATGAAATTAGTTTCATTTGTCTAAAGACATCAAGTACTTCTTTTTCATCACCTTCAAGTTCATCATAAATCCTTATTTTATTTTTATTCATTTTAATCACAATTATTAATTGAATAAAGACTTATAAATGATTTTTTATATGTAGTCGATTATTGCTTTCAACTTGTAATTTTATATACTGATAATAATATTGTTGATGTTAGCATGGTAAAAATGAGAAAGATCATAAAATGTGTTTAATAAAAATATGAAACAAATAAAAATTTAATGTTGAATTACATATTCTTCAGTAGCGCCATTATCAAACATTACATAACCATCTTCATCAAAAGCTATGAAATGGTATTCAGTTCCATCAAAAGTTATTTGAACATTTTTAATGGAGTTTTAAGACTCCAAACATGTTTGTTTCTTTCAAAAAAATATTTACTATCTTTCCAATCTTCTTCCAAATGTTCATATGATAACCATTATGGAAAATGAACATTATCTCTTTCAAATAATTCTTTCAATAAAATAAACATTTTTAAAATCCACTCAAGAATTTACTATTCCATATTTTTTACTAACTCATCACCTTTATCTGTCAACCTATACAATCTACCTTTCCTAGCTTCAGGATTAATGCATTCAACAAGTGCATGTGCTTTTAATTCCGACAGAACTTTTGAAATATGATTTGTTCTAATCCCTGAATCTCTTGCAATTTAGGAAGGTATCTTTACTTCCCCATCTAAAGATTTCATTACTTTTTCCCTATACTTCGAAATCTTTACATAGCTAATTTCCATTAACATTTCATCCGACAATTCCATACTATCACTTATTAACTTCTTACAAAATAAATTGTATCCTCATCATAGCTATCCAATGCATCATATGCAACCTGTGTCATGAATCTGAATTTACCGAAAATACCATATTCAACACCCATGTAAACTGGCTCTGAAGATTTGGCCAAATACATCTGTATGCTTCCGGAATGTTTCAATGGAATTACACTGTACGGATCAAGAGACTCAACATCCCATGATGTTCCGTTGTATTCTTTGATGGCCATTAGTGAACTGGTGACAATAGCTACACGATAACCTTTGCCAACACTTGAAGGCAGTGTGTTTGTTGTTCTTATTTCATCTACAGGAAGTTTCCATCCTGCTTCCTCATCACTACCTATTCCAGCATCACCTTTGGGACCTCTATCCCCGGTATCTCCTTTTGGACCTGTTTTTCCGGTTGCTCCAGTATCACCCTTATCTCCTGTTGCACCTGTTGCACCTGCATCACCAGCATCACCTTTTTTACCTTTTAGATTGGCCAGTTGTTCTGGTGTGAAATCTGAATATTCAAATGCTTTACCAGTATCACCCTTCTCGCCACGTTCACCCGTTTGACCAGTATCACCTGTATCGCCTTTGACTCCAGCGTCTCCTTTTTCTCCTTTTATATTTCCCACATTTTCCCAAGCATTATCCTTCCAGACATAAAGAGAACCGTTTACCAAATAGCAATCGCCGCCATTACCGGTCGGATGGTCATTAATTAATTCCTCATAAGTATTATACGAACCTTTAATATTAAGACCAGCGCCAGTAGCTCCGGTGTCGCCAGTCGACCCTGCCGGTCCAGTATCTCCACGAGGTCCTGTGTCTCCAGTATCTCCCTTAGCTCCAGTGTCTCCTTTGCTTCCAGTTGATCCAGTCTTTCCTGTGTTACCTGTATCGTCTTTCGCACCAGTGTCGCCCTTATCTCCTTTTTCACCTTTATCGCCTGTATTTCCTTTTATTGAACCTGCACTCCTCCATTTGTTTTCATCAACGTTCCAGTAGTATAGTTCACCATCGATAATGTAAGCATCAGTACCACTGCCGGTTGGATGGTCAGCTATCAAATCGGCATAGCTATTATAACTGCCTTTGATTGTTGTTCCAATGCCTGTGTCACCTTTTTCTCCTTTTGGTCCAGTATCTCCAATCACTCTTCCAATTTCAATCCATTCTGTATCAGCCATATTTATTCACCGTCCCACTCTTCAACAGCAACATTGTTGAATATCATTTGTCCACCATAATCATAGATGGTTAAAAATGGATATGCAGTTTCAAATGTTAATGTGGTTCCTTCATATGAATAAACAGTTGTACTGCCATTTTTAATTGTTGCCTTAATATTTCCATCTTTATAATATAAATCAAAAGTGTACCATAGACTATTTAATGTCAATTGCCCGGAAGTAACGTTCAAATCCCTTATGACATGATCACTTGTGGAATATCTTAAACCTTTTTTACCAGGATAAGCTCCCAGTTCTAAAATGTTTGTATCTCTATAGTGGGACAATGATTTATTGGCCAGTAATCCGATACCGCAAGCCCATCCGGAAGAGCTTCCGTATTTGACAACTATTTTAGCCTGCATGTGAATGCCGTATTCTGTAGCATCAATTCCATTGATTAAATCTGTTGGAATCAGATATATTGCACTAGTACTGGCTACCTCTTTTGAAACTTTAACTCCATAATCATTATAGTTGGAATCAAATTCATAAGATCTGCTTGTTAATGTTGCTGAGCTTGGATGTTTTACTACAGTATATGAATCAACAGTCTTACTGTCTTCAGAGAAGTAGAATGATATTGCTTCATAAGACCAGCTATTGCTGTCGGTTCCTGCATAAACTGTGGCTTCAATACTTGAGCCAATAGATCCGACAGTGACGGATTGCTTTGCTATTCCGTTATTGTCAGTTAAAACAGTGCGAGTTTGACCATTTATAATGATTGTTACCGGTACGTCACTGACTCCAACTTCATCATCATTATCATCATAGATTGTTATTTTTGCTCCGAACTCCACAGTATTCCCTGAAAAGCATGAATTGGGATGAATATATTGAATTATCAATTCATCATTGGTATTTGCCCATCTGGCCAGCAATTCAAATATTGTGTCTGAATCTTCCCAGTGAACATTATTGAGAGTTAATTTTTCCCTTAACAATGTTCTGGCTGCTCTTAATCTATTGTTTTCTTCTATAACATTACTTGCAATACTCATTATTATCATCTCATGGTGTAACTGCTGTGATATATTTCATTCTTAATCTGACTCTTTCATTGGCTGCGACATTATAAGCCCATGCAAGAACAACTGGTGTTCCTATATACTGGCCATACCAATAGGGCATATAATCAGACGGTTCGCCACCTTCTCCATATATATATGGATAACCACCATTACTGGTTCCGCTAATCTCAATATAACATTCCTTGCTTACTCCACTTTCAGTAAATCCATGGTCTTCAGTCCAGCCTGGAACAAAACTCATATCTCTTGATGTGAGAGAATCGCCATCAGATGCATCTAAAAATAATCCTAAGGATCCACCATAACTTTCTGATGCATTATACATTCCTGTCCCAATTCCTATGATTTTGGTTGCAACGGGAACGTTTCCTCTGGTTATATCAAACCCAATTCTAATATTTGTATTTGAATTAACGCCAGTCAATGGAGGATAATATCTTAATGGAAATACAGCATACATTGTTCCTGCACTTTGAGCATAAAGACTTATATAATTCGCTCCCATTGAGAAATCCTCTGTGTCAATTCTACAATTGCTTGTAGTCAATGGGTGTGAATAATCCACAATACCTTCCAGATATTCTCCATAATCACCTGCAGGATAGCACATGTAATAATTTGGAATATCTTCATGTATTGAAATGTTACTGTTATTAGTAACGTAAGCTTCATATCTGAATTTTCCATTATTGGATGCTGGTGTTACTGTTAATTCATTACCTGTTGTTATTGTACCTAAAGTAGTCCATGCGCCTGAAGTGGTTCCGGCTCTTCTTCGTATTGTTACTGAAACATTATTCATTGCATTTCCTTTTTGATCTCTAACAACCGGATACAAATCCATGTGTTTATAATATGATTGGGGACCATCTTTGGTTAAAAATTCCTTTGTTCCATACAATTCAATTGAAGTTGGAACAGGATAGGGCAATTTTCTAATCAGTGGAATTATGCCGTCACCTGAAGTATATCCAATTTCTTCATTTGTTAAAATGCTTTGTAATTGACTTTTACATGAACTTAAACGTGTATTCATTGTCTGTTCATTTTCTAGAATTTCTGAAAGGTCTGGGGCTGTATAAGTCATTGTCTAACTCCCAAGCAATGTTAAATTACTTTGTTGCGCAGAGGTTATTGTTCCAATCTGGTTTGTAACGTCCTGAATAGCTGTAGCTATTGCATTATTGGTTACTGCATTAGTTGTGTCTGTAGTATCCAATGTTGAGACAAGATTGACCGGCTCAGTTGCACCGGTATCGCCTTTAGGTCCTTTTAGTGAGGATAATGATATCTGATAATCATGATTGGCATCGCCCAAATAGATTATTCCGTGTGCTGAATCTAGAATGATATATGCTGAATCGCCATCACTACCAGTAGCTCCAGTATCTCCTTTTATTCTTCCTACATTAACCCATGACATTTTTTTATCACCTGATTTGTTTTATAAAAAAAGGAAGTACTCACCGGATGGCCAGCACTTCCTTTAGGGAATTTATGGAATCGGTTTTATTGGAAAACGTAAAGTTCTCCATCAACAAGATATGCATCTCCAGTTGTACCGGTTGGATGTGCTGCTATTAAATCAGCATAACTTGCATAAGACCCTTTGATGATGGTGCTGTATCCTTGAGGACCCATTTCACCAGTATCTCCAGTATCGCCTTTAGCACCGGTTTCACCAGTAGCTCCAGTTGCTCCGGTATCTCCTTTAGCACCAGTATCTCCTTTAAGACCTGTTGCACCGGACATATCGGTTACGAAACTGAATTCGCTAGCTCCTTTTAAGTATAATTTTGCGTTATCAGGATCTTCCACATTTGATTGGATTGCTACAAACATTCCTTCAGGAACATTAGCTGCATCAGCTTCCATAGCTGAAACAGATGCGTAAGTTTTGTAAATGGTGAATGGATCTCCAGTGTCCCCAGTTGCACCGGTTGCTCCGGTATCACCAGTGACACCTTTATCTCCGGTGTCACCTTTCTCACCAGTTGCACCGGTTGCACCAGTATCTCCTTTTTCACCTGTAGCTCCGGTTGCACCAGTAGCACCTACATCACCAGTGGCACCTTTATCTCCAGTATCTCCTTTTTCACCAGTTAATCCGGCTAACTGTTCTGGAGTAAAGTCAGAATATTCAAACGCTTTACCTGTATCACCAGTGTCACCTTTATCACCGGTATCTCCTTTTGGTCCTTTAATTGTACCTACACTTGTCCATGCCATGTATTAACACCTCTATTTATTTAGTTTGATTTTAATCGTTATGCCAAACGAATAGTTCTCCATCCACTAGGAATGCATCTCCTTCATTGGCAGTTGGATGTGCTGCTATCAGTTCTTCGAAAGTATCATAAGACCCGAGGATTACAGTCGCAGCACCTGTATCTCCAGTGTCTCCTTTCTCTCCTTTACCTCCAAGACTTACTTGGAAACAATTGATATAATTGTATTCATCTGAATTTGCAACAGGATGAAATGCTAGAAACTCTCCAGCGTTATCGACAATAGCTCCATTGGGAGTCAGTTTGATTCTGTCACACGTCTTAACGATTTGGCTTGAAGCCAGTTTCAAGCGATAAAGTCCTCCTAAGAGAAGTACACATCCCTTTCTATCGCCATTTGTCATTACAACTGGTTCATTGACAAGAACTCCCACGGGAACTTCTGTGGCATCGCCAGTATACTTTCTTAATGATTCCTTTCCTATTGCGGATTTGTCTGAAATACAAAGTATATCGTCAACCATACACTTATTGGAATACTCATAACCAAGACTACTACCAGATGCAGTTATAACATTATCGACTAATGTTTTAACTCCATCATCCAATAAGAAGGTAGTAATCTCCTTTCTTTCTTCCAATAAAACAATTGTATCTGTCATGCATATCACATTAATATCTCGAATATATGATTTCCTTTAACGGAAGGATTACATTTTATATTACAACCATTTTCACTAGCTAAATTGCAGAAATATAAATCTTCTGATAAGACTGTATCATTTGGATAGGTTACGAACTTGAAATATGGATATTGAAGTTTTTCAAAGATGTTAACTTTAATTAATGCAATCCCCAGTCCTCCACCTTTGACTTCGATTGGCCTTGGAATTTCATGAATCATTGTACTTCCTTTGATGCAGTTGTTATCGTTAAAGTCTTTTCCGAAAGTGAATATTATTGTCTGATCTGTTTTTGTTCTCTTTCGATAATACCAGCCAAGAGCAATATCAGATTCACATTCCAATAATTTTACTAAAGCCTCAGACGGCAACTGGATATCTGAATCAATCATCAATACATAGTCGTAGTTTCCTGCCATTGCGTTTTTAGCAATCTGATTTCTAGCTTTAGCGCAATCATAACCGGATACATAATCAAAGTATATATCATAACCTTCCGGCCTTTTTAGGCTATAAATGCTTTTAAAGCATTCAGGTTTAATGTTTTCAAAGGTTGGAACTGCAATTAATATCTTTTTTGCCATCTTATTCATTCTCCAGTTTTTGGATTCTTGACTCCAAATCATCCAAATTAATCTTATCCTCACGCTCACATCTATACTCATAAAAGTCAATCAGTGCAACAATAATGACTGCTAATGCAAATGGCAAAAGTCCTTCAATTAAAGCATACTTTGTTGCATTGGTCATGATAATGTTGATAGCTACGGCTGTTAAAACAGCACTGGAAATTGTTTTGGTAAAGTTACAAAT
>Ga0310695_10003245_pt1 | contig 32337 bp, 19 predicted proteins | sample RumenRJG_04DNA_FD_203882 | JGI IMG/M metagenome (GOLD analysis project Ga0310695, IMG submission 203882) | Bovine rumen microbial communities from Lethbridge, Alberta, Canada - RJG_04 (v2) (version 2) | ecosystem: Host-associated > Mammals > Digestive system > Stomach > Rumen | place: Canada...
TTCTAGCCAAGACTGATGAGATGGTGAAATCCCGATTTATAGAGCAGTTTGGAGGTAATGAAAAAATTCTGCCCTTGTCAGAATGGATCGGAACAACATTCCCTGGAGAATGGGGCACTGATGATATAGATGGAACAGGTGTAAAAGTCATTCGTACTACAAACTTTACTAATGCGGGGAAACTGGATTTGACGAATGTAGTCACAAGGGATATTGAGACTGGCAAAGTAAAAAAGAAGCAGCTAAAACCTGGAGATATTATCCTTGAGCGTTCTGGCGGCACGGCTGATAACCCTGTTGGCAGAGTGGTCTATTTTGAAGCGGAAGGTATTTACTTGTTCAATAATTTTACTCAACTCCTACGGTGCAAAGATGGGGTGAACAGCCTGTATGTTTTCTACTCGCTTTTTAACTATTACCAGACGCACAAGAACGAGATTAGGAGCATGGGAAACAAAACTACCGGTATTCAGAACTTGAAAATGGACAAGTACTGGGAGATTCCGATAGTAGATGCTTCTTCTGAGAGTCAAGAGGAGTTTGTGTCGCTATATCGACAGGCCGATAAATCAAAATTTGAACTGAAGCAAGCCATTGAGAAGATTGACAAAGTGATGCGTGCCCTGCTGCAGTAACAATCCGGCTAACTTTGCGGAATAAAGAATTCCGTTATGATAGCCAACCTTATAAATCAGGTTCTTCAAGCAATGAGTAAAACGCTTGGGAACCAGCAAATTGAACGTCTGAAAGACGTATTGGAGATCACCTTCTCCAATGTAGAGATCTTTGAAAAGACTGAATCCGACGCGGCCATTGACATATCCGTCATAAAGACCTTCCTGTCGGCAAAACGGGTGGAAGGATGCTCAGAGAAATCGATGCGCTATTACGAGAGTACAATCCGTAATGCGCTTGCAGCTGTTGGGAAGAATGTCAAAGATGTTTCCACCGATGATCTTCGCCAATATCTTGATGAATACCAGCAACGAAGTGGAGCATCCCGGGTGACAGTGGACAATATCCGTAGAATCCTTTCAAGCTTTTTCGCTTGGTTGGAAGAAGAGTTCTATATCGTCAAAAGCCCGGTACGTCGGATTCACAAAGTCAAGACCGGAAAGGTTGTAAAAGAAACTTACAGCGATGAGGCGCTTGAGATGATGCGTGATTCCTGTGAGACAACCCGCGACCTGGCCATGATTGACATACTGGCCTCGACAGGAATGCGTGTCGGGGAACTGGTGAAACTTAATCGGAGCGATATCGACTTCCAAAACAGGGAGTGTATCGTGACCGGTAAGGGTAATAAACAACGGATAGTGTATTTCGATGCGCGGACGAAGATCCACCTTCAAAACTATCTGAGGGAAAGAAAAGATACAAATGAAGCTTTATTTGTAACTCTGCTGGCGCCATTCAACAGATTGCAGATAAGCGGAGTGGAAATAAGATTACGGCATATAGGCAAAGACTTGAATATGACCAAGGTGCATCCACATAAGTTCAGAAGGACATTGGCAACAATGGCCATTGACAAAGGTATGCCCATCGAGCAAGTACAACACTTGCTCGGTCATCAGAGTCTTGACACCACCCTCCAATACGCGATGGTCAATCAGGCCAATGTGAAGATGTCCCACCGAAAATTCATTGGCTAGCGTATGAGAAAAATCAATCACAGCTCCCGATTTATCGAGATGTTCGGTGGTATTCAGAATGGCAGAAAATGGCCATTAAAAAAACTGTCCGAAATCTGTCATTTGGTAAATGGATATGCATTTAAAAGCGCATTGTACTCAAATGAAGGGTTTTCGATAATAAGAATTGCCAATGTTCAAAAAGGATATATTGACAATTCTGATAGAGCTTATTATCCTGTGTCTTTTGAAAAAGAATTCAAAGACAGCATATTACAGAAAGGAGACATTCTTATTTCTCTTACCGGAAACGTGGGAAGAGTTGGGGTCATTACTGATAAGCACCTTCCAGCAGCGCTGAATCAGCGAGTCCAGGGCTTAAGATTAAGAAAAGGGATTCCTATGAGTAATGACTTCCTCTTCTGTGTGTTAAATCTTGATGAATTCGAATCGCTTTGCATTGAAAATGCGTCAGGAAGCGCTCAGTTAAATCTCAGCACAATCTGGGTTAGAGATTTCCAAATAATCTGTCCGCCTTTTGACAAGCAACGAGAGTTTACTCAGTTTGCAAATCAGGCCGATAAATCAAAATTTAGCGACTTCAAATCCCGATTTATCGAGATGTTTGGAACGCTTGATTCCCCGAAGGTCCCCGTCAAGAGAATGATAGAGGTCTCTAAGGCTAGTGGACAATATGGATTGAATGCGTCCGCAGTTAATTACATTGAAGGGAGACCGCGTTATATCAGGATTACTGACATTTGTGATGACGGGAGTCTTAACGATGACATAAAGTGTTCAGATATTGACGATTCTACATATTCAGTAAACAAAGGAGATGTGTTATTTGCCAGAACTGGTGCGACTGTTGGCAAGACATACCTTCATAGATCAGGAGACGCCTGCTTTGCCGGTTATCTCATCCGCTATTCATTTACTGAAGCCGTTGACCCTGAATACATTCTTGCATATACTCATTCGGACACATACTATGATTGGGTACTAAAATCACAAAAGGTCGGGGCACAGCCAAACATAAGTGCTTCACAGTACGACAACATGCCGATTCTGATTCCAGGGAGAAAGGAGCAGGAAGCGTTCCTATGCCTCTATCGTCAGGCCGATAAATCAAAATATTTGAATTAGATAACACGAAACACTATGGCATATTTCAACGAAAACAACACCGTAGAGCAGATGCTCATCAATGTGGCAGAGAATAACGGTTGGACCTATGTCGAGTCTCAGAACATACCTCGCCAGTATGATGAGATCCTTGTAGGAGAATGGCTCCTGCAGGCTCTTCTACTGTTGAACCCCATCACTGTAGGCCAGGCTGAACAAGTTATCTATAAGCTTCGTGCTGCGGTTTCAATTGGCAGTAATTCAGATGAACTGGTATCCGCCAACGATCGGTTCCGGAAACTGCTTTTTGAAGAGAACTCCTATCCTTTTGGGAAAGATGGAGACAATCTCAATATTCGGTTCTTCAGCAATAAAGCATCCGAGAATAAGTGTGTTGTCACCAACCAATGGGAGTTCCCGCGCCAGAGCAAGGAAGGAGGAAAGCGTCTGGATCTGGTGTATATCATCAACGGTATTCCGATGGTGATCGGAGAAGCTAAATCTCCGGTGCGCCCGCAAGTCACCTGGGGTGATGGAGCGATGGACATTATCCATTACCAGAAGAGTATTCCGGAGATGTTTATCCCGAATATCCTTTCCTTCTCTAGTGAGGGACGTGAGATACAGTATGCCGGTGTTGGTGCTCCGATAGAAAAGTGGGGGCCCTGGTATGCTGACGAGGATCGCAAAAAGGGAGACCTCAATGCCGTTGCTCACAACTACAGTGTGCTCATTAGGCCGGCCGTGCTGCTTGACATTTACCGCTTTTACTCTGTCTTTTCAGGAACTACTAGCGGACGGAAAGTGAAAGTGGTTGCCCGTTATCAGCAGTATCTGGGTGGTGAAGCCATTGTTCAGCGTGTGCTTACCACATATCGTGCGGGTAAAGGTCCGAGAAAGGGTTTGATTTGGCATTTCCAGGGCTCCGGTAAATCTTGGCTAATGGTATTTGCAGCGCAGAAACTCCGCCTCCAGAACGAGCTCAAAGCCCCGACCGTGATTATTGTTGATGACCGTATCGACCTGGAAGACCAGATTACGGGTGATTTCACCCGCGCCGAGATTCCTAATGTCGAAAACATCACCTCAAAGCAGGAACTTGAGACCAAGATAAGCCAGAGAAAGATCTTGATTACAACCATCTTCAAGTTTGGAGATCTCGATAATGGCGAGGTCATCGACACTCGCGACAATATTATCCTTCTGATGGATGAGGCGCATCGTACTCAGGAAGGCGACCTTGGCCAGAAGATGCGCACGGCCTTGCCCAACGCTTTCTTCTTTGGTTTGACGGGCACTCCGATCAACCGGAATGACCATAATACTTTTGCTGCCTTCGGGGCTGAAGAGGATAAGTATGGTTACATCTCCAAATATACCTTCCAAAACTCAGTTGCGGATGGCGCTACGCTGGAGTTGAACTTCAGTACTGTTCCAGTCAATATGCATCTGGATGAGGCAAAGCTGCAAGAAGAGTTCGATGCCTTGACGGATCAGATCAACGAGACTGATCGAGAAGAACTTGTCCGCCGTACAAGCGTTGAAGCATTCTTTACGGCAGAGGATCGAATCAATGAGGTCTGTAAGTACATTGTCAATCACTTTCGGGAATATATTGAGCCTACGGGCATGAAGGCTCAGGTTGTGGTCTATAACCGAGCCTGCTGCGTGAAATACAAGAAAGCCATTGATGCCCTGCTCGGCACGGATGACCAGACAACCATCGTGATGCATACTGGTGGTGATAAGGCAGATGAATATAAGGCATATCGCCGTACCCGGGATGAAGAGAAGAAACTGCTTGATCAGTTCCGTGATCCGCTATCCCCACTGAAGTTCGTCATTGTAACCAGTAAACTTCTCACAGGCTTTGACGCACCGATTCTCCAGTGTATGTACCTGGACAAGCCGATGAAAAATCATACGCTGCTCCAGGCCATCTGTCGTACGAACCGCACTTACAACGAGAACAAAAAATGTGGTCTCGTCGTGGATTTTGTCGGCGTTTTCGACGATGTGGCAAAGTCGCTTGCCTTTGATGAGGAGACCGTTAAGACTGTTATCAAGAACATTGATGAGATCAAGGCGCTCATTCCCGTCTATATGCAGGAATGCCTGGAATTCTTCCCGGGTGTAGACCGCACCGTCGGAGGTTGGGAAGGGCTTTCTGCAGCACAACAATGCCTGAAGGACGAGGGGGTGAAGACCAACTTCGCCCGGAAGTTCGCGCGTCTTGCAAAGGCGTGGGAAATCGTCAGTCCGGATGCCTTCCTTGCTCAATGGCAGGAAGATTATACTTGGATGGCCCAGGTTTATCAGAGCGTCCGTCCCGTTTCAACAGGAGGATCTCTTATCTGGACGCTCCTGGGAGCTAAGACTATCGAGATCATTCACCGGAATATCGACACAATCGATATCGGAACACCGCTGGAAGACCTTGTGGTTGATGCTGATATCATTGACTCTGTACTTCAGGATGAGAAGAATCGAGAGAAGAAGATTGTCGAAGTCGAAAAGATTCTTCGCCTACGTCTTGGCACTCATAAGGGCGACCCCAACTACAAGAAATTTGCGGAAAAACTGGATGAACTCCGCCAAAAGATGGAACAGAGCCTTATTTCCAGTATCGATTTCTTGAAACAACTCCTGCAGCTTGCGAAGGATGTCCTGGAGGAAGAGAGAAAGGTTGATCAGCCCGAGGATAAACGCGCAAAAGCACGTGCCGCTCTGACAGAGCTTTTCGAGAGCATCAAAACTGAAGAAACGCCCATTATCGTTGAGCAAGTGGTAAACGATATCGACAACGAAGTGGTCAAGATTGTTCGTCAGTTCAATGATGCTTTCCAGAGCGTCACCGCGCGCCGAGAAATCAAGAAGAAGCTCCGTGCAATTCTCTGGATTAAATACCAGATCAAGGACCAAGAAGTCTTTGACAAGGCATATTCTTACATTGAAATGTACTATTGATATGGACAAACAGAAATACAACAATTATCCATTGGCGATCAGCCAGATACTCGGTTTGATTGAAGCCAATGATATTGCAATTCCGGAGATCCAACGCCCCTTCGTGTGGCGCCGTTCCCAGGTGCGTGACCTTATGGATTCCCTATACAAGGGTTATCCTACCGGCTACATCATCATCTGGAAGAACCCCTCTGTCAAGCTAAAGAATGGATCTCTTTCGGAAGGCAAGAAAGTTCTTATCGATGGTCAACAACGTATTACGGCCTTGATGACAGCTATTGCCGGTAAAACTATTGTGTTTGACGACTATAGTGAGGGTCGCGTCAAAATCGCTTTCGATCCTTTTGCCGCTATTACAGAGAATCCGGATGCAGAGTTGTTCGCCGTCCAAACGCCGGCTCATCTCAAAAGCAAGCGTTGGATTCCCGACATCGCTGAAATCTTCAAATCCGATTTCTCCAGTTTCAAATTCATCCATCAGTACGTTACTGATAATCCTGAGATGGATGAAGAGGCCCTGCACCGCGTACTCGAAAGTTTAAAGAATCTGCAACACTGCAATATTGGTGTAATCGAATTGGATGCTTCTTTAGACATTGATATTGTTACGGACATTTTTATCCGTATCAACTCTAAGGGAACGGCCCTCAGCCAGGGTGACTTTGTTATGTCCAAGATTGCTGCTGATGAAGTCCACGGTGGCAACACGCTACGAAAGGTCGTTGATTATTTCGCCCATCTTTGCAAAGACGGCACCTTCTACAACAAAATCAAAGAGAAGGACTTGGCCTTTGCCAACTCCGGTTATCTAGGCAAGCTGGAATGGCTCAAAGATGATAAGGAAACCGTCTACGACCCCGAGTGCGACGATGTGCTCCGTGTGGCCTTTATGCACCGCTGTAAAAGGGCAAAACTTGCCGACCTCGTGGCGATGCTCTCCGGCCGTGATTTCGAGACCCGTGAGTTCAAGGAGGAGATTGTTGAAACCACCTATCAGGATCTAGAGGCCGGAGTAAACAACGTCATCAATGGCTACAACTTCACTCAATTTATGCTGGCTATCCGCGCCGCTGGTTTCACGTCTAAGAAATTGGTGAACTCCGTTATGGCCATAGACTTTGCTTATGCAGTCTATCTAATCTTGCAGGAATCCAAAGAAACTCCTGTCGATGAAATCAAGAGTCTTGTACAGCGCTGGTACGTTCTTTCTGTCCTTACCGGACGGTACAGCGCCTCACCGGAATCGTCCTTTGCAAAGGACATCCGCGCCATTGGAGAAAACGGCGTTAAAGCGACGCTCAAGGCCATTGAGGATGCCACCCTGTCTGACAACTTCTGGAACATCCAACTAAGCCAGAACCTGACCTTCGTGTCCTCCATCAACCCCACGTATCAAGTCTTTCTCGCGGCGCAGAATTTCTTCAAGAAAGACTCCCTTCTTTCCCATATCCCTGTCGGCGAACTCGTAAACCTGGGAGGAGACATCCATCACATTTTCCCGAAACAATACCTGGTGGACAACGGCTATGACAAGCACGAATACAACCAGGTGGCCAACTACGCTTATCTCGATACGCCCATCAATATCAAGATTGGCAAGAAAGCCCCGAAGGTATATCTGAACGAAGCACTAGAGGCAATCAGGGGTGCGGAAGATACCTCGTTTAAGTCCATCAAAACAGAGGAGGAGTTTATTCGCAATCTTGAGGACAACTGCATTCCCCTTGATGTCCTAGAGATGGACCATACCCGCTATGCTGAGTTCCTCGAAGCACGTCGGGCCAAGATGACCGCTCTTATAAAGCAGTATTACAATAGTTTATAGAATGTCCGAATCAAGAAAAATAGTACTTGTACTCGGTAATGGCTTTGACTTGGATCTCGGACTCAAAACGTCATACAAAGACTTTTGGGATTCCGAGTACTGCCCTAAGGACTATCCCGCCCCGCTTATCCATCATCTTAATCAGCGCTGGCCGGATAATCTGGAAGCAGTAAAATGGTATGACCTTGAAAATGAACTATTAAATTATTACAAGGGACTTCACAACCTCAAAGACGGAGAAGACATCCTCACGGAAGAGGAGAAGGATTTCCTGAAAGACTTTACTTCTTACGGATTTGCATGCCATTGGTACGATGACAAGATTGATCTCCTTCAATCATTGGTTGACAAAGGGGTTCTTCTATACAGTGCGCGCCCGATTCCCGCGATGGATGAACATCTCAAAGAAGACGCTCTGAAGTCTCCCATCTGGCGTGACCGAAAAGCGCTTGATCTTATCAAGGAGGGGCTCTACAAGTATCTGAAATCTATAGAGAAGCCTATTCCAGAGAATTTGTCTATCGCTTTTCAGTTGCTTCTCGCCATCAGTAAATGTGTCGAAGCCGGTAACACAGTAAGCATTTACACGTTCAATTACACCCGCGTCCAAATGCGGGGGCATAACCTTAGAGATGTTCCGGTCAATTATATGCACGGCAGCTGCGATGATGGGAAGATTATCGTCGGCACCCGCGACGGTACGCCCATGGAGCCCGAATATGATTTCCTACAAAAGGTAATGGACGACTCATTCAACCCCCCGGACATCGTGTCAGCCTTGAATAAAACGGATGAGGTCATTATTTTCGGGCACTCCCTCGGCGAAAATGACAGGCAATATTTTGAACAGTTCTTTTCGCAGCAGGCAAGCATTGACAACATCGCCAAGAAAGACATCTTTATTTTTACCCGAGACGATAACTCAAAGGTCGAAATCAAGCGTGCGCTGAAGAGTCTCACTGGCGACAGGCTCTCCATCCTGCTAAGCACAAATCAGCCTGTCATTATTCGAACAGGCAACCTAAATGCAGATCAGAAGCTTTTCTACAATTTCCTGGTCGCTCACCACACTGACGAGCACTTTGCCTCTGAGGTAATCGGAAAGCTTTTAGCGAATAATCCCGAAAAGGGAGGGAAGAGATAGTTTGCAAGGAAGGGCCACCCTCCATATGAGTCCTCTCGCCCTTCGCAAAAAGTCGCTCATCTTCGAACAACTTTTTATGGGCCATTTTTGACGTTTTTGGGATATTTTTTGGGATACTTTTTACTAAAAATGCCCTGCAGAGTGTTCTGCAAGGCATTTCAGCGGAGAGGACGAGATTCGAACTCGTGGTACAGAATTACCCGTACGTCGGTTTAGCAAACCGGTGGTTTCAGCCACTCACCCACCTCTCCAGTTCCACGCGGCGGAGATTCCGGTCGGGACTGCAAATATACGAAGAAAAAGTATTTTTACAAGGTTTTAAGCAATTCCTTCTCGAAGATGTCGCTGGCGACGATGCGATAGTGGGGGTTGTACGCCTTGCTGAAGGCGTCGCTGTGGTGCATGATGAGGTGGCCTTCGCCGATGAGGGAGTCAAGTTCGGCGAGGTCGGCGGCGGCGTCAGGGATGTCCGGGAACCGGCTCCTGATGACGGCGGCGACCTTGTTCCATTTCTTTATCCAGGCCTTTTCGGAGAGGGTGCGGCCTTCGTTGGCGCTGCGGACGAAGGAGTTGAGGAGGGTATCCTCGTCGACGAGGCCGTCAAGCACGACCGAGAGGTCCACGCGGACGTAGTTGTGCTTGTCTCCGACGGGGACGTAGCGGAGCTGCGGCTTGGCGTAGCGCGCGCTGTCGAGGTCCTCGCGGTACTCCTGCAGCTCGGAGAGGAGGTATGCCCTGGCCGATTCGGGATCGGGGATGAGGTGCCCGGGGCCGAGGTTGTCCTGGCAGAAATCCTTGTAGATATCCGTGACGCGCGACTCGGGATACTGGCTGAGCTGGGAGGCGATGGCGTCCCTGATGGCGCTCCGCTGGCACGAGGCGAGGAGGAGGATGGAGAGCGCGGCCGCGATCCGCGCGATGGTGATTCTGGGCATAGGGGCAGACTTTGTTCGTTTCGGCGAATATACGCACAAAATCAGCGAATTCGTGCGCCTCGGCTGGAAAACAGGCTTGCTCGCGCACAAAAATGGCGAAAACATGCGCGAAGACGGGAAAAAGGGCGTGTTGGCGCACGAAATTGGCGAAAACGTGCGCGGAAGGGGAGGGGGCTGAACCGTTGGGAGCGGTAAGGGGGCATTTCATCCGGCAAATCGGGGAGTTCGTCCGGAAAGGCGGCGTCATTGAAACCTTTTAATCGACAATCTTGCTATATTTGCCCAACATGGTGGGCGCGACGGCTTCGGACGAAGCAGGTGACCGCTCCGGAAACTAACCGCGTTCTGTTATGAAAGCAAGATTCACTATCGAATACCGCACCCAGTGGGGTGAGAACCTGTATCTGGTCTGCCAGGGCAGGAAATACCCCATGGAGTACTGCGAGGGTGGCATCTGGACTGTCGGGATAGACAAGTTCACGGGGGCCATGCTGTTGGACTATACATATGAGGTGGTCCGCGACGGGATCGTCGTGCGGCAGGAGTGGCGGCATCACAGCCGCAAGGCCGCGCGGGGCGAGACGTCGTTCCGCGACGCGTGGAACGACATCCCCGCGGGCGGCAACGGCTTCCTGCGGGAGCACTCGACCGCGATCTTCGACCGCGCGGGGTTCCGGGGAGCGGGTACCGCGATCCCGGTGTTCGCGTTGCGGAGCAACGACGGTTTCGGCGTGGGCGAGTTCTACGACCTGAAGCAGATGGCGGACTGGGCCGCGATGACGGGCCAGACCGTGCTGCAGCTGCTGCCTATCAACGATACGACGATGACGCACGAGTGGATGGATTCGTATCCGTACAATGCCAATTCGACTTTCGCGCTGCATCCGCAGTTCATCAACCTGCCGGCGGCGGGGGTGAAGGTGACGGCCGCCTACAAGAAGCAGCGGGCGGAGTTGAACGCCCTGAAAAAGATTGATTACGTGAAGGTTAACTCCGCGAAGACCAAACTCCTGAAGGCCGTGTTCGCAGGACCGGAAGGGGAGAAGGTGCTCGCGAGCGAGAACTACCGCGACTTCTTCGCGGCCAATGCCCACTGGCTGCTGCCGTATGCCGTTTTCTGCGCGCTGCGCGATGAGAACGGCACGCCGGATTTCTCGAAATGGGGCGCTTACGCTAAGTATTCGCTGAAGAAGGCGAAGGAGTACTACGCTGCGCATAAGGCTGAGGTGGACTACCATTGCTTCGTGCAGTACCATCTGGACAAGCAGTTCAAGGAAGTCTGCGCCTATGCGCACGGAAAGGGCGTGGTGTTCAAGGGTGACCTGCCCATAGGCATCAGTCGTACGAGCGTGGACGCATGGTGCCATCCCGACCTGTTCAACATGGATTCGCAGTGCGGTGCACCGCCGGATGCGTTTGCCGTGGACGGGCAGAACTGGGGGTTCCCGACCTACAACTGGGACAAGATGGCGGAGGACAACTACGCCTGGTGGAAGAGCCGTCTGGGCAAGATGGCGGAGTATTTCGATGCTTTCCGCATCGACCATATACTGGGGTTCTTCCGCATCTGGGAGATTCCCGTGCCGGAGAAGAGCGGCCTTATGGGGCATTTCAGCCCGGCCATGCCGTACACCATGCAGGAGATTGCCGACAGGGGACTGGCCGTCGACGGGCTGTTCCTGGAGGATCCGCACCACAAGGGCCTCTGGCATCCGCGTATCAACGCCCGCGACACGGAGGCGTTCAAGAAGCTGAACGATTGGCAGAAATGGTCGTTCAACGAGTTGTATGACGACTTCTTCTACCGCCGTCACAATGAGTTCTGGAAGCATCAGGCCATGCGCAAGCTGCCCGAGCTGCTGGGCTCGACGGGCATGCTTGCCTGCGGCGAGGATCTGGGCATGATCCCGGCCTGCGTGCCGGAGGTGATGGATGCCCAGAAGATCCTCTCACTGGAGATTCAGCGCATGCCGAAGGATCCGAACCAGACTTTCGCCATCCCTTCGCAATATCCTTACATGAGCGTCTGTACGACTTCCACCCATGATATGAGCCCCTTGCGGGCATGGTGGGAGGAGGAAGACCGCGGCCTGATCCAGCGCTACTACAATGAGGTGCTGGGCAGGGGCGGCGAGGCTCCGGCAGAGTGCACGCCGGAGATCTGCGAGCAGATCATCGCGCAGCACCTGGCCTCGCCGGCCATGTTCACCATCCTGCCGTTGCAGGACTGGCTCGGCATGTCGGCTGAGCTCCGCTACGCCGAGCCCGCCGAGGAGCGTATCAACGTCCCGGCGATCTGCCCTTACTACTGGCGCTACCGCATGCACCTGACACTGGAGAACCTCCTGTCGCAGAAGGACTTCAACGACAAGGTCAAGCGCATGGTCAAGGAAAGCGGAAGATAGACTACTCCAGCCAGGCGAGGAAATCGTCGACGCGGGCCCGGGCCACCGTCATTTCGAACGGTGGTCCGGGCTCGGCTTCTATCCGCAGCCGCCCGCCGAACTGGCGGGTGACGCTGCGGATGGCCCCGAGGGCCACGATGCAGCCGCGCGAGATGCGGAAGAACTTCTTGGGATCCAGCTCTTCCGCGAGCGCGTCCATAGACGAGTCGATGATGTAGTGCGAACCGTCGTTGGATGCCAGGTAATTGTATTTGTCCTTGGAGTAGAAATATGCTATGTCAGAGACGTTTATCGGTATGATGCGTTCGCCGACGCTGACCACGAAACGCTCCTTGTAGGCTGGCGTTTCGGGCCGCCCGATGGCGCGCAGCAGCGCTTCGACATCCGTCGCTCCGCTCCGCTGTCTGCAGCGCTCCACGGCGCGCCGCAGCGCGGCCGGCTCTATCGGCTTGAGCAGGTAGTCGATGCTGCCCGCCTCGAAGGCCTTGACTGCGTAACTGTCGTAGGCGGTGGTCATTATGACCTTGGCCGTGACCTTCTCCTGGCGGAAGATCTCGAAGCAGTCGCCGTCTGAGAGCTCGACGTCCATGAAGATGATGTCTGCGGAGCAGGAGGGGTCGCGGAGCCAGCGGAGCGTCTCCGCGACGGAGGAGGCAGCCCCGACGACTTCGATGTCGGGGAACATGGAGGAGATGGTCCTGGCGAGGTTGTCCCTTGCCATTTTCTCGTCTTCTACGATCAGCGCCTTCATATGGTTCTAAATCATGGGGATTACTACTGTGTATTCGTTTTCGCCCATCCGGACGACGGGCGTCTTGCCGGCGACGTCCTGGTACTGCTCGCGCAGGTACTTCAGGCCGAGGCCGGTGGAAGGCCCGGAAGAGATCTTGGGGTTGAGGGTATTGGACACTACGACGCAGTCGTCCTCACATCTGACCATGATCTTCAGGGGCTTGTCTGCGCTTACGGCATTGTGCTTGGTGGCGTTCTCTATCAGGAGCTGCACGGAGCAGGGGACAACGCGCCTGTTGAGCCTGTCCGCCGGGATATCTATCTGGATGTCAAGCCCTTCCGGGAAGCGGACCTTGAGCAGGTCCACATACTGGTCCACGAAGTCCATCTCGTCGCGGAGCTTGACCAGCCTCTCCTCCTCATTGCGCAGCAGGTAACGGTATATGGCTGCCAGTTTGTGGATGTAGGTTGACGCATGGTCGGTCTTCTGCTCGCAGACCAGGCAGTCCAGGATGTTGAGGCTGTTGAAGAGGAAATGCGGGTTCACCTGCTGGCTGAGGTTCATGTAGCGGTACTGCGCCAGGCGCGCCTTCTCCCTGTCCTCGAGCGCCCGTGCATTGATGCGCATGGCGTTCTCGGCCAGGAATATCAGCGCGCCGAGGCTGAACACGTAGTCCACGATGATGCTCGCGACGATGTTCTCCCTGTCGATGCCTCCTGACAGGATCAGGAGGATGGTCAGGCGGACGGCAATGACGATCACGAAGGCCAGCAGCAGCCAGCGTACGCCGCTGCTGTCCGTGACCTGGAACTTGCCGTCACGCGACAGCCGCCCCGCAATCATGTAGATGCCCCAGCCGACGATTTCGGTCGTGATGAATGTCGAGATGGGGTTGACGATCAAAGGCTCGGAGGCGAACAGGCCCAGCAGCGAGGAAATGCCTTTGGCAATGCCGAATCCGATGATGTTGGCGAGTATGAGGCTGATAGCCATGAACTTGGCGCTCATGCCGCGCCTGAGGCAGATGATCACGACGAGGAGCATCGTGAGCAGCGTCAGGACTATCTCGTCGGTCAGGCCGAGGGCGCGGCATCCGAACGCCAGTCCTGCGTGCAGGAGGGCGAACAGATGGATTATGAGCGCGTCCCGTGACTTCGACAGCATACGGATAGGGGAATTAGGGCGTATTTTTACAAATATAGGAAATTTCGTCGTTCAAATCCAGCGGTCTGTCGCGAAAAACCCTCCGTTCGTCGGATACCATATATTACGCGTGCGAAAAAAATCATATTTTTGCCTCATAATGACACTAAAACGTTTAAGATGAACAAACGTAACCTCACTTTCTGGCAGATGTGGAATCTCAGCTTCGGATTTTTCGGAGTTCAGATCGCCTATGCGCTTCAGAGCGCCAACATCAGCCGAATCTTCGCGACGCTGGGAGCGGACCCGCACCAGCTCAGCTTCTTCTGGATACTCCCTCCGCTCATGGGCATGATCGTGCAGCCCCTCATCGGCAAGTGGTCCGACAGGACCTGGTGCCGCATGGGACGCCGCAAGCCGTATCTGCTCGTCGGAGCCATCGTCGCCGTGTTGGTGATGCTCTTCCTGCCCAACGCCGGCAGCCTGAGCTTCAGCTCGCGGCTGCTTCTGGGCCTCAACGGAGCCATGTGGTTCGGCCTGTTCTCCCTGATATTCCTCGACACTTCCATCAACGTCGCCATGCAGCCGTTCAAGATGATGGTCGGCGACATGGTCAACGAGGAGCAGAAAGGTAAGGCCTACTCCATACAGTCGTTCCTTTGCAACGCCGGCTCGTTCGTGGGCTACCTCTTCCCGATCTTCTTCACCTGGATCGGCATTGCCAACACCGCTCCCGAGGGAGTGGTGCCCGACTCCGTCAAGTGGAGCTTCTACATCGGAGCGCTCATCCTCATCCTCTGCGTCCTCTACACCTTCGCCAAGGTCAAGGAGATGAATCCGCAGGAGTATGCCGAGTTCCACGGCATCGACCTGCAGAAGCAGCAGGAGCAGAAGCACGAGGGCATCTTCAGCCTCCTGGCCCATGCGCCGAAGGCTTTCTGGACCGTCGGCCTGGTGCAGTTCTTCTGCTGGTCGGCGTTCCTGTACATGTGGACCTACACCAACGGTTCCATCGCTTCCACGGTCTGGGGTACTACCGACGCCGCGTCCGAGGGCTATCAGGCCGCAGGCAACTGGGTGGGCGTGCTTTTCGCCGTCCAGGCGGTCGGCTCGATGCTCTGGGCCCTGCTCATCCCCAAGTTCCGTTCGCACCGCTCGGCTTACATCGTAAGCCTGGTGCTCGGAGCGATCGGATTCATATCCGTATTCTTCGTTCATGATCAGTATGCGCTGTTCGTGTCGTTCCTGCTCATAGGTGCGGCATGGGCCGCCATGCTGGCGCTGCCGTTCACGATACTCACCAACTCCCTGACGGGAGAGCACATGGGCGAGTATCTCGGACTGTTCAACTGCACGATCTGCCTGCCGCAGATCATCGCGGCCGCCATCGGCGGCGTGGTGCTCCGCCTCGTCGGCGGCGCGCAGGTGAGCATGATGGTGGTCGCGGGCGTCCTGCTGCTCTGCGGAGCACTCGCCGTCCTGGCCGTCAAGGAAAAGAAAAACTAATCTATATCAATCACACAAACGCTTTATGAATAGAATCGTAACAAAGCTCGTGGGCATCATGCTGCTAAGCCTGATGACCATTTCTGTGTTCGCCCAGGGCGGATATCAGGTGAAGGGTGTTGTTACCGACGCCATGGGCCCCGTCATCGGTGCGACTGTCATCGAACAGGGTACCAGCAACGGCACCGTGACGGGCATCGACGGCGACTTCACACTGAACGTCGCGAGCGCCGATGCGATCGTCGAGGTCAGCTGCATCGGTTACACGACCCTTACCTTCAAGGCATCCGAGGTACCGGCCACCATCACCCTCGAGGAGGACAGCGAGTTCCTCGACGAGGTCGTGGTCATCGGCTACGGTACCGTCAAGAAGAGCGACCTCACCGGCTCGGTCTCGACCGTGAAGGCGGATGAGATCAACAAGGGTGTCATCACGACTCCCGCCGACTTGCTCCGTGGCAAGTCCGCCGGCGTCGTCGTCACTGCAGGTTCCGGTATGCCGGGCTCCGGCGCTACCATCCGTATCCGCGGCGGCTCTTCCCTTAACGCTTCCAATGACCCTCTCATCGTCATCGACGGCCTGCCCGTCTCCAATGACGGCATCAGCGGTATGTCGGACCCTCTGTCCTCCATCAATCCCGAGGATATCGAGAGCTTCACCGTCCTGAAGGACGCTTCCGCTACCGCCATCTACGGATCCCGCGCTTCCAACGGCGTTATCGTGATCACCACGAAGAAAGGTGCCAAGACCGGTACTGCATTCCCGAAAGTCGCCATCGACTTCACCGCTTCCGCCAACACGATCGCGAAATACAACGATCTGCTTGATGCCGACGGTATCGTGAGCCTCATCCGTGACTTCTACGGTGTCAACTCCGCGGCCGAGCAGCATCTTGGTGTGAACGGAAAGCTCTACAGCACTGACTGGCAGCGTGAGATCTACCAGGTCGCCCCGACCTATGACGGAAACGTCAGCTTCAACGGTCGTGCCGGCTTCCTGCCTTACCGCGTTTCCGGCGGTTTCACCTCCCAGACCGGTACCCTTCAGGGCTCCAAGATGGACCGCGCCACCGCTTCGGTGAACCTTTCCCCTTCCTTCCTTGACAATCATCTTACTGTCAACCTTAACGGCAAGGGCACCTACACCAAGAACTGGTACGCCAACCAGGACGCCATCGGTGCAGCCAACCATTATGATCCTACCAAGCCCGTGTACAGCAACGAGCCCGGCTTCTCGCTCAACGGCTTCACGACCTGGTACGACGCATCCGGCAACATCAATACGATGGCCACGATGAATCCTGTGGCACTGCTCGACGCAAAGAACGACACTTCCGATGCCAAGCGTTTCATCGGCAATGCTCAGTTCGATTACAAGGTTCACGGCTTCGAGGCCCTTCGTTTCAACCTCAACCTCGGTATCGACTGGGCCCAGTCTGCGGGCGTCACCGAGCTGGCCAGAGGCTCCGAGGCTTCCTTCCACAACACCAACCAGTCCGGAGGCGGTTCACACACCGATTACGATTACACCCGCAAGGATACCACCCTCGAATTCTACGGTGACTTCAACAAGGACTTCGGTCTGCACAACGTAGATTTGATGGCCGGTTATTCCTGGCAGCACTTCTACAACGAGAACAGCAGCACTTCCTTCCGAATCTCGGACAAGGCCAGCCTTGGTTCTTCTGTGGGCAAGGGCGAGCTTTATCTCATCTCCTTCTTCGGCCGTGCCAATTACAGCTTCGCCGAAAAGTACCTCCTTACCGCCACGATGCGCGCCGACGGTACTTCCCGTTTCCAGAACCACAAGTGGGGCTTCTTCCCTTCCGTAGCTTTCGGATGGAACGTTCTCAAGGAAGACTTCATGGCCGATCCCGGCAAACTCTCAACCTTGAAGGTACGTCTCTCCTGGGGTGAGACCGGACAGCAGGCTGTGGGCGGCTATTATGACACCTTTGCCCAGTTCCTTACCACCCAGCAGGGTTCCTACTATTTCACGAATGCCGGCGGCTACACCAATCCGATTGCCGCTCTTGGCTATTCCGCCGACCTCCGCTGGGAGACCACTACCACTTACAATGCAGGTGTCGATTTCGGTTTCTGGAACGACAGGCTCACTGCAAGCATCGACGCCTACAAGCGTGACACCCGCGACATCCTGAACTACATTCCTGTTCCGGCCTTGTCCAACCTCACCAACTATCTCAATACGAACATCGGCGCCATGACCAACTACGGAGCCGAGCTTGATGTCAACGCCATCCTTGTCGAAAAGAACGACATGGGCTGGACTGCCGGCTTCAATGTGGCCTACAACCACAACGAGATCACCAAGCTGACCGTCTCCGACGATGACGCCACCGGTGTTGAGACAGGTGGAATCTCCGGCGGTACCGGCAACAATGTTCAGATGTTCCAGGTCGGATATCCCATCCGTACCTTCAACCTGTACCAGCAGGTGTACGATACCGATGGCAGGCCCATCAGCGGTGTCTATGTGGACCGCAACAATGACGGCCAGATCAATGCCGACGACAAGTATCTCGGTCACCATGCCGATGCCGACGTCACCTTCGGTTTCAACACCAGCTTCTGGTACAAGAACTGGACGGTCGCCCTTTCCGGACACGCCAGCATCGGAAACTGGCTGTACAACAACGTCGCTTCCGATACCGAGATGCTCGCCGACCTCTGGACCAACCAGTTCGTCAGCAACCGTGTAGCATCCGCTCCCAAGTCGATGTTCACTCAGGCCCAGTATCTGTCGGATTACTATCTGCAGAATGCTTCGTTCCTCAAGCTGGACAACTTCACTTTGGGATACACCTTCCCGAAACTCTTCAACGTAACCTCCGACAGGCCGTTCTCCCTCAACATATTCGGTACCGTGCAGAATATCTGCACCCTTACCAACTACACGGGTATCGACCCTGAGATCTACGGCGGTATCGACGGTACGGTCTATCCGCGCCCGAGAACCTTCGTAGGAGGCATCAAGATCAACTTCTAAAACAGGGCAGGAATATGAAAACCATAAACTATATTCTCGGAGTCCTGGCGGCCGCTGCCGCCCTTACCTCCTGCGTGGGCGACCTGAACGTTACCCCTATCGACCCTAACGCCAATACTGCCGATAAGGCCCTCGTGAACGAGGTCGCATTCGAGCAGTTCCTTTCCGGAGTGTACCTCGGATTCGCCACTTCCGGTTACTACGGTGCCAACGGCAGCGCTTCCATCTCCGGTCTGGACGGTGGAGCCTCCCAGTACATCCGCGGTCTGTACCATCACAGCGAGCTGACGACCGACGAGAGCGTCTGCGGCTGGAACGACCAGACCATCAAGAATTTCCACTATGGCAACTGGACGACTGACGATACCTTCATCTATGCCTTCTACTCCCGCATCTTCATGCAGGTCGGAATGGCGAACGAATTCATCCGCGAGGCCAAGGCCTCCGAGGTCAATTTCGCCAAGAAGCAGCAGATGATCGACGAGGCACGTGTTCTCCGCGCCATAGCTTACTATCACGCCATCGACAATTTCGGCAATGTTCCGTTCGCCGACGAGACTGCTGTCGTGGGTGTCAATCCCGATCAGATCTCACGTGCCGAGCTCTATGCGTGGCTCGTGGACGAGCTGACGGACCTTGTCTCCAACAGCGCCCTTCCCGAGAAGTCCGGCACCGAGTACGGCCATGCCAACAAGAGCGTCGCCAAGTTCATCCTTGCCAAGCTCTACCTCAACGCCGAGGTCTTCGCAGGCAGCCCTGCGTATGACAAGTGCGCCAGCGTCCTCGCCGACCTTATGGACGACGGTTACAGCCTGCATACCACCTCCGCAGGTGTTTACAACGCTTACCAGGAGCTCTTCCTTGCCGACAATGACAAGTGCACCGACGAGATAATCTTCGCAGTGGAGCAGGACGGTGTCAACACCACCAGCTACGGTGCTACGAACTATCTGGTCTTCGCTTCCACCGGCGGCGAGATGGATCCCGACGAGATGGGTATCTCCTCCGGCTGGGGCGGTCTCCGCATGACTCCCGAGTTCTACAACAAGTTCACCAGCGACGACCAGCGCGCCCTTTTCTACACCGATACCCAGAAGGCCGACATCGACGATATCGGCGAGTTCTCCAACGGCTATGCCTTCCGTAAGTTCCGCAATCGCACCAGTGACGGCGGTTACGGCAAGGAGCTGGGCTTTGTAGATACTGACTTCCCGATGATGCGCTATGCCGACGTGCTCCTTATGGCTGCCGAGTGCCAGGTTCGCGGCGCTTCCGTCAGCGGCGCCATCGACGGCTTCAATGCCGTCCGCGCCCGCGCCGGTCTTGCACCTATCGCCAACCCTACTCTCCAGAACATCCTCGACGAGCGCGCACGCGAGCTCTATCAGGAGTGCTGGAGGCGCAATGACCTCATCCGTTTCGGTCAGTTCACTTCCGGCTATAACTGGCAGTGGAAGGGCAACGTCAAGGACGGAAAGGATATCGAATCCTACAGGATCCTTTTCCCTATCCCTGATTCTGACCGCCTGGCCAACACCAAGCTCCAGCAGAACCAAGGTTATTAATAGATGTGCCTTATGAAAAGAATAGCTTCCATCATATTTGCAGGTGCCCTGGCCCTTCTGGCCTCATCCTGCGTCAAAGACGAGTTGACCATGTTCGACGCTTCGAAAGCGACGGCACCTGTCCTCAATTCCTTCCAGATCGGAGAGAAAGAGATCGTTGCCGAGTACACTCCGGGCGTCTTCAAGCAGGGTTTCAACGACAAGATCGCTCCCAATCATGCCTTCGCCATCCTGTCGGCAGGCGGCAAGTCCTATAGCAAGACCTTGCCCGCCAGCGACAAGGATGGAGTCCTCTCCATCAAGCCGGTCAATCTCGCCAAGGCTCTCATAGCCCTGGGTATTCCCGAGGGCAGCACGACCGATGTCGAACTTGCAGTCCGCGCCACGTTGCAGGACCCTTCCAAGGATAACGGCATCAATGGTTTCGTGGATTCGCAGGGCCGCATCAACATCTCCGGTTTCGAGGTGGTTATCCCCGAGGTCGTAGGCAGTCCTTACGCCGACTACACGGAGGCCAGCAACTGGTCCATCATCGGTGCGCTTTCCGCTTACGAAATCAACTGGGACGGCGACCTGAACATGTGGACCGACGGAGCCGGCAACCATGTTGCCGCCCACGTCACACTCAAGGCCGACGACGAGTTCAAGTTCCGTCAGGATCAGGACTGGGCAGTGAACCTCGGAGGTGACTTCCCCGGATTTGATTCCGAGTTCGGAGTCACCCAGGACGGCCCGAACATCAAGGTCGGCAAGGACGGTGTCTATGACATCTTCGTCAACGTCAACGATGGCGTCGCCTGGATCAGCGAGGCGTTCGATCCTTTCCCGGATTACAAGGAGTCGAGCAACTGGTCCGTCATCGGAGCCCTTTCTGCCTATGGCATCAGCTGGGACGGTGACCTTGCAATGATCAGCGACGGCAGCAACCATGTCGCATTGAGCGTAAATCTCACTGCCGATGATGAGTTCAAGTTCCGTCAGGACGCTGCCTGGACGGTCAACCTCGGAGGTGACTTCGGAGGACTCGATACCGAATTCGCAGTCTCTCAGGACGGCCCGAACATCAAGGTCGGTGCAGAGGGTGTCTATGACCTCTATGTCAACCCTGCTGCCGGAACCGCCAAGATCACCGAGGCTGCCGGAATGAAGGTCAGTACCAAGATCGGCGGCGACGAGCCCGAACCTGAACCGGAGCCTGTCACCGGATGGAACATCATCGGTCTCAACGGAGATTGGGATAACGATATCCTCGCTACCGAGGACGGTGGCGTATGGTCAGCTTACATCACTGCCAACGAAGCCACCGAGTTCAAGTGGCGCAAGGATGGCGGTTGGGACGAGAACTACGGTGGTGTCATGTCCACCCTCGGCGAGCCTTTCGAGGCTGTCGCGGGAGGTGACAACATCAAGGTCGATGCCGGCTTCTACAAGGTCGAACTGAATACCAACGACATGACCATCACCGTCTCCGAAGGCGATGTCTGGTCGCTCATCGGCGGCTTCAACGAGTGGGCAGGCGATGTCGACATGGTCCTGACCAACGGCAAGTGGGTCAGCCCCGTCACCAAGCTTGAGGGTGAGTTCAAACTACGCCACAACCACGCTTGGGATGAGAATCTCGGAGGTAGTTTCGTAGCTATCGGCGAGCCTTTCGAGGCCGTTCCTGACGGAGGCAACATCAATGTCGAGGCCGGCAATTATATCGTGACCTACGATCCCGAGGCGCAGACCATCACGGTCGACGAGACCGGCTGGGGCCTCGTGGGCACCATCAACAGCTGGGGTGAAACTCCGGACATCATCCTCAAGGAGGAGGGACTCTTCCTCGTGGCCAAGAATGTCGCCCTCACGGAGAATGACGAGATCAAGCTCCGTTACAAGAGCAGCTGGGATGTGAACCGCGGAGGTCGTTCCGCCGTCGGACAGGCCGTCAAGGCTGTCCCTGGCGGTGACAACATCAAGCCCGGCGTCGCCGGCAGCTACGATGTCTATTACCGTCCCGACAGCGAAGTCATCTTCGTGCTGGAGGCCGGCTCAGAGCTGACCTACTGGGGTGTCGTCGGTACTATCAACAGCTGGGCTGCTCCCGACCTCATCATGTATCAGGACGAGACCGGCAAGTTCGTCTATGATGACATGGAGACCACTGGCGCTGCCGAGATCAAGCTCCGTCAGAACGAGGATTGGGCCGTGAACCGCGGTGGAGACTTCGTCGAGTTCGGCCAGCCTGTTGCTGTGGAGAACAACGGCAATAACATCAAGCTCGGCCGTGACGCCAAGTTCAGCATCGTTTACGATCCCGAGGCTGAGACCGTCACCCTCAACGGCGAGTATACCGGCGAGGCCCCCGCTCTCCCTGAGACGATGTACATCATCGGCGACGGTGTCGGTGGCTGGGACTGGGCTGCGGATTATATCGTGGACATGACTCCCGTCAACGGCAAGCCCGGCCAGTTCTGGGCCATCCGTTACATCGAGGCCGGCAAGGGCTTCAAGTTCTGCGACGTCAAGGAGTGGAAGGGCGACTTCACCGGCCTTGGTGAGGACACCGGCTACACCGTCGCCGACGGCAACTGCTTCGTGGCCGAAAACGGTGTCTATATGATCTATGTCGACGTCGAGAACAAGAAACTCTGTGTGGAACCTGCCAAGGTATTCGGCAAGGGAGACTGCTTTGGTGGTTGGGAAGCCGATCCCGTGGCATTCACCATCGAAGGAGGCAAGGTTGTCGGCAAGACTACCACCGAGGGTGATATCCGCCTGTATGCAGACAGCAGTATCGCTACCAGCGACTGGTGGACCCGCGAGTTCGTTTTCTTCGACGGCAAGATCGCCTACCGTGGCAACGGCGGCGACCAGGAGCGCGTCAAGGTCGAGGCCGGCAAGACCGTCACCCTCGACTTCAACGCGGGAACCGCTACCGTCGAGTAATTCACGCTTTTGATGAAGGGAAAGCCGACCCGTGTGCCGGCTTTCCCTTATTTTTCTTATTTTTACACTTATGAAAAAGTCCAGATTCCTCCTCATTGCGGCACTCCTGTCCCTCGCGCTTTCCTGCAAGGAAAAGGAGCCAGAGCCCGCTCCGGCGACGCTGACGGTCTCTCCGACCGAGATCAGCTTCAAGGCCGATGATCAGTCCAACAAGCTTCTGCTGGTGACGACCACCGCATCGTGGAACGCTGCGCCATCCGCAAACTGGATCCATCTGGACAAGACCACCGGCTCTGCCGGCGGTTCCGTCACCGTGACCGTCGATCCCAACGAAGGGACCGACGACCGCAAGGGGACCATCTCATTCACCGGAGCGCAGAAGGTCGACGTCACCGTGACCCAGGCCGGGTCCGACATCCGGCCCCTGGTGCCGAATCCTGCCCCATTGGGGGAAGAAAAACTCTCCTCGACCACCTACCAGCTCCTGATCTATTCCTTCGCGGACAGTGACAAGGACGGGGTGGGCGATTTCAAGGGCATCCAGGACAAGCTCGATTATCTGGACGGACTCGGAGTCACGGCACTGTGGCTTTCTCCGGCGCATCCTACTTCGTCTTACCACGGCTACGATGTCAATGACTATAATTCCGTCTATTCCCTGTACGGAGGAGAGCAGGCTTTTGAGAATCTCATCAAGGCCGCCCATGCGAAGGGCATCAAGATATACATGGACTTCGTGCTGAACCACAGCGGCAAGAACAACGAGTGGTTCAAGAGCGTACAGGCGGATCCCGAGAACAGTCCCTACAAGGACTACTATGTGCTCTCCAAGAATCCCGCTGCGGATGCAAGTGCCGGCAAGATAGACAATTATGGAGGAGGAAAGGATATCGGAATGGGAGGATGGTTCTCCCTGGGAGACGGTGACCTCGGCTACAAGGGCCGCCTGCATTTCAAAGTGCAGACCAGTGGCGGCAAGCCTTCCAAAGTGACCGTGACCGAGACCGATGAGGCTGTCACCGGTAGTGTTTCCGACGCTTCCCTCTGGATCTATGCCGGCAATCCCGGCAGGGATTACGCCATGAAGAAGACCTCAGACAACGTGTTTGAATTGGTGGCCGACATCGATACCCCATGGGGCTTCCTCGTCCGCACAGTCAGCGGCGGCAACTGGCCCGACGGCAGCAAGTACGGCGGTGTCGCCGGAAACAGCGCCATCACGTTAGGACAGCCGCTCAGCCTTACGGCCACGAATCCCCAGGACATCACTTTCGGCTCGACGACTTACTACATGGGTAGTTTCGGCGAGTCGATGCCAGATCTCAACTATGGCCCGTATACTTCCTGCGAAGAGTCCGAGGCCTTCAAGGCTACCGTAGAGGCCGCCACGAAGTGGGTGAATCTCGGCGTGGACGGCTTCCGCCTTGACGCCGTACTGTGGGTGTACCAGGCCCAGATCAAGGCAAACCAGCGCTTCCTGGACCAGTGGTACCAGGCAGTGAACAAGGCATATAAGGATGCCGGCCATTCCGATGACATATTCATGGTGGGAGAGGCCTGGGAAAAACACGATATTGAAAAGCAGTACTATAAGGGGTTGATCTCCAACTTCGAATTCGAGTATTTCGGTGCATTGACCAGGGCTGTCGGAGGCAGCGCAGACTCTTATGTCAGCAGTGTGACCGGGTATATCAACGACCATAAGGTACAGCGCGGCGACGCCGTCACGTCCATCTTCATGACCAATCATGACCAGGACCGCGCCGCGGAATCTTTCGGAAAGAATGCTGACAAGGAGAAACAGGCGGCGGCCATGATGCTGACCACCCCGGGCAAGCCTTTCATCTATCAGGGTGAGGAACTCGGCTATTGGGGCAAGACGGAGAAGGGAGACCCTTCCCGCCGTCAGCCCATGGCGTGGGACAAGGATCTCTCCAATCTGTGCAAGTTCGGCCTCTCCGACAACCACAAGTCCGACCTGACCGATTACAATATGGTGACCGGCTCAATATCCGTGAAGGCTCAGGAGGAAAACGCGAACAGCCTGCTGAACGTGTACAAGGCTTGGAGCCGCATCCGCAACACCTATCCCGCGCTGGCGGACGGTACTATGACCGCGTCTCCGCTGAATGGCGGCGCGGTGGCCTCGTGGTACATGACGTCTACCGACGGGCATAAGATGCTGGTCGTCCACAACTGTGGATCTTCCGAGAAGTCCATCGCAGTCACTGACGACATCTCCAAGCCCGTGGCCGTCCTTGGAGCCGTCAAGGCGGACAAGGGCGCCACGCTGATCATGCCCGGACACTCTTCGGTAGTGTTTGATTTATAGGATTTTTGCCCGATATGAGAGTTCGTCATTTTACATTCATCGCTTTTGCCCTGGCGCTCGGCATGTCCTCCTGCGGAGGAAGCCATGAGCCCGATCCCGGGCCGGTACAGCCGGAAGTCCCGGCGCAGACGCCCGGCAAGGATATGTTCTACAAAGGTACGACGATGTGCTTCGCATCGTACATGCAGGATGTCGGACTCAAGTACCGCGAAGGCGGCAAAGAGACCGATCCCTACGTGTCGGTAGCCCGCCACGGCGCCAACTGCGTGCGGCTCCAGCTCGACCAGGTACCGTTCGAAAGGTACAACGGCGTGACCATCGACTGGCAGACTTGGAACCGCGTGCTTGCAGATGCGAAAAAGGCCAAGGCGCAGGGCCTGGAGATCGTTCTTACGCTCAAGCCGGACCGTGATATCTTCGACTCGAACGGAACGAATCACAACAATCTCCCCTCGGATTGGTCGTCGTTGAACGATGCCCAGGTCGGGCAGAAACTTCACGACTGGGTATACGACCGCCTGTCCGCACTGGCGAAGGAGGGTATCTATCCTGCCATCGTCGCCGTGGGCAACGAAGTGAACCTCGGGTTCCTGAAGAACCGCAACGTGGTGGACAACAGCCGCACCGGACGTCTGCTCGCATACGGCTTCCAGGCCGTCAGGGAGTATGCGGAGGCATACAATCCCGCCTGCCTCTCCGCCCTGCACGTTGCCGACCCGGCCAAGGCCGTGTCCGGCGTGCAGATGATGGAGGCTGCGGGCGCCACGGACTACGATGTCGTCGCGATTTCCTACTATCCCGGCTCCGACATCGGACACGGGCTGCCGGGAGGCTCTTTCGCCTCCCTGGCGAAGTCTTTTTCCAAGCCTTTGATGGTCTTTGAGACGGCTTATACCTTCACCACCGGAACGGTGAACGGCAAATGGATGGGCGACTGGTGCGACAACGCGTACAATTATCCGGATTGGAACGAGACCCGCAATTATGTGAATTATACTCCCGCCAAGGCCCGGGCATGGCTCGGCGCCCTCGCCAAGGATGTGAAGGCCGGAGGCGGTCTCGGACTCATCACCTGGGGCACCGAGTCCCTTCCTGACGAGCTCTCCGGCAAAGCCGAAGGACACGGAAAGGAACTTTATACCTATCCCGCTTCCTGGGCATACGGAAGTACCTGGGAGAACAATTCGTACTGGGATTTCACCGATTCCAACAATCTCCATGAGGGGATTGACTGGATGAAAGACATACAATAACAGATTGCATGAAACGCATACTATATTTCCTGCTTATTGCAGCGCTGGCGTTCGGATGCGCCAGGAAACCGGTCCCGGAGAGGGAATGGCCGGACTGCTCCGTCGTCTACGAATTGAATACCCGCCAGTTTACGCCCGAGGGCACATTCGCGGCAGCGCAGAAGCAGCTGCCGCGCCTCAAGGCCCTAGGCATCGATATCATCTGGCTTATGCCGATATATCCTATCGGCGAGCTTGAGCGCAAAGGCTCGCTCGGCTCGTATTATGCCATCCGCGACTACTGCGACGTGAACCCCGAGTTCGGTACGCTGGAAGACTTCGACGCTTTCCTTGCGGCGGCTCACGAGCAGGGATTCAAGGTCATCCTGGACTGGGTGGCCAACCACACATCGCCCGACCATCCCTGGGTGACGGAAGAGTCCCCGGACTGGTATTACCGCGATTCGCTCGGGCATACCATCGTCGAGTATGACTGGACCGATATCGCCAAACTGAACTATGGCAATATCGAGGTCGGTGCTTCAATGCGTAACGCCATGCGATTCTGGGTGAAGCGCGGCATTGACGGCTTCCGCTGCGACGTGGCCTACCAGGTGCCGCAGGCATTCTGGGAGGCGACGATCCCCGTACTGCGGGAGGAGGCCGGCCGCGAGCTGTACTTCCTCGCCGAGGGCGAGGAGACCTGGCTCCACGACGCCGGCTTCGACGCGACGTACGCCTGGAAGCTGCACCATCTGCTGAACGATATCGCGCAGGGAGCCGCCGACGGCGATTCGCTGGCGCGTTATATAGCCTGGAACGCGGAGACCTATCCCGCGGATGCCAAGCGTCTGTCGTTCACGTCCAACCATGACGAGAACTCCTGGTCGGGTACCGAGTTCGAACGCATGGGCGATGCCTGGAAGGCCATGACCGTGCTCTGCTGGACCCTTCCGGAGTCCCAGCCGCTAATCTACACCGGCCAGGAGATAGGCTGGGACCACCGCTTCGAGTTCTTCGAGAAGGATCCGGTCCCGGAGTGGAAGGACAATGAGTATACAGAGTTCTATCAATATCTTACGAAACTGCGTCACGACCATCCTGCCCTGGACCCTGCGGGTTCGTTCAAGCTCCTTAGCGTCTCGCCCGAGTCCATTTCGTACAGGCGCAAGGCTGGTAGGGACAAAGTCACCGTGAAGGTGGACCTCGTCGCGCCCTGGTCATATTCCATCGATTGCAAATAAAACCAATATGAAAAGATATCTCATGACAGCCGTCAGCATTCTCGCGCTGTGCGCGTGCGGACAGGAAAAGAAGGTCCCGGAAGTTGCAGAAGCGACTCCGGAGCAGGTAACCCGCGTGGAACCCCCGTGCTGGTGGGCAGGAATGAAGACCGACCTCCAGCTTCTCGTCCAGGGGCCGGCCATCTCGGACTATGACGTCCGCATCTTCGGCGACGCCGAAGTGACGGGCGTCCACAAGGCCGAGAGTCCGAACTACCTGTTCGTCGACGTCAAGGTCGGGGCTCCGGGCCAGATCTGGGTCGTGTTCGTGAAGGACGGGCAGTACGCATTCAAGGTGCCTTATCAGATAGGGGAGCGCCGCGAAGGCTCTGCCGAACGCAAGAGTTTCTCCACCGCCGACTTGATCTACCTGATCATGCCAGACCGCTTCGCCAACGGCGATCCGACCAATGACAATACGCCTGATACTGACGACAAGGTTGACCGCGAGAAGCTTACTGGCCGTCACGGAGGCGACATAAAGGGCATTATGGACCATCTGGACTATATCGCCGACCTGGGCGCAACGGCCATCTGGAACACTCCTCTGCTCGAGGACAATGAGCCGCGCGAGTCCTACCACGGATATGCCTGCAGTGACTATTACCGCATCGATCCCCGATTCGGAGACAATGAGATGTACTGCGAGCTCGTGCGCAAATGCCATGAGCGCGGCATCAAAATGATCATGGACATCGTGACCAACCACTGCGGTGATGCGCATTGGTGGATGAAGGACCTTCCTTTCGCGGACTGGGTCCATCAGTGGCCGGAGTACACGCATTCCAACTGCAATTTCGCGATGCAGAACGATCCCAATTCTGCGACTATCGACCAAATCAATATGCAGAGCGGCTGGTTCGATACCTCGATGCCGGACATGAACCTTGACAACCCCTATCTGCTGCAGTATTTCAAGCAGTGGGCTGTTTGGTGGATCGAATATGCCGACCTTGACGGCCTGCGCGTGGACACTTACCCGTACAACGAGAAGGTGCCTATGTCCCAGTGGTGCGCTGCGGTGCGCAAGGAGTATCCGAACATCAACATTGTGGGCGAGGTCTGGACCAACAACATCGCCCAGCTGGCCTATTGGCAGGACGGGGCGATGAACCGCGACGGATTCAACTCCAACCTCCCTTCTATCATGGATTTCCCCCTGCATAGCGCTTTCTGCCAAGGACTTAACACTGATTATGAGAATTGGGACGAAGGTATCACCAAGGTGTTCGACGCCATCGCCAACGATGCTTTCTATGCCGATCCGAAGAACATCCTCGTCTTCTGCTCGAACCACGACACGGACCGTATCGGCGACGTGCTGAGGCGCGATCCGGACCGCATGAAGATGGTGCTGGCGCTGACCGCCACGCTGCGCGGCATTCCGCAGATATTCTCGGGTGACGAGCAGATGTTCACCCCGAGCAGCTACGCCCATCATGACGGCGGTCTGCGCGTGGACTTCCCCGGAGGGTGGAAGGGCGACAGTTTCGACCTGTTCACGTCTGAGGGGCGCGCGGCGTGCGACGTCGATTTCGACGGGTCGCCGCTGCGCGAGGGCGTGCGCGCCGAAGTCTTCGACTACGCGCGCAGGCTCTTCAACTGGCGCAAGGGCGCCGTTGCCGTCCACGACGGCGCGACGCTGCATTTCCTGCGCAGGGACAACACATACTCCTATTTCCGTTATACGGATGACAAGGCGGTGTTCGTATTTGCCAACAACTGTCCTTTCCACGTAGCCGTGCCGTGGGCATCGTATTCCGAGTTCACCGGGCCCCGCGGGCTTTCCGCCGGCAAGGACGTGATGACGGGGGAGCGCGTTGATTTCAGTTCCGAAGTGCTGGTGGGTCCCCGCCAGGTATTGATTGTCGAATTCTAACCAAACCAGATATGAAAAGGTTCATCGTACTAATATCCTTGACCTGCGCGCTCCTGGCCGGCTGCAAGACGCAGCCGGCGCAGGTCGCGCATACCCCCGGCACCGAGACTTTCGTCCTCTCTTCGCCTGACGGGATGCTGTTTGCAAATGTCTATCTGGACAGGAACGGAACCCCCGTCTATGAGCTGAACTATAAGGATACGCCCGTGATGTTGCCTAGCGCACTCGGTTTCGAGCTCCGCGGCACCGTCAAGTACCAGGGTCTGGAATACAAGGGCAGCGAGATCCTCAAGCCGGACGAGCTGCCTCCATACATGTTCAACAGCGGTTTTGAGATCGTAGATCATTCCTTCGACACGTTCGACGAGACCTGGGAGCCTGTCTGGGGAGAGGAGAAGAGCATCCGCAACCACTACAATGAGATGTTGCTCGAACTCCGGCACAAGGATGACGGCAAGCTCATGAACATCCGTTTCAGGGTGTTCGACGATGGTCTTGGATTCCGCTATGAGTTCCCTTCAGGCCAGCCGCTGGTGCACTTCGTCATCAAGGAGGAACTCACGGAGTTCAACTGCGCGCAGGACAACACCGCATGGTGGATTCCGGGCGATTTCGACTCGCAGGAGTACGAGTATGCCACCTCGAAGCTCTCCGAGATCCCCTCGGTCTTCCCTTCAAGGACCAACCAGTACAATTCCAGCACGACGCTCTACAGCACGGGCGGAGTGCAGACCTCGCTGCAGATGAAGACCCCGGAGGGGCTTTACGTCAACATCCACGAGGCCGCGCTGGTCGATTATCCCTGCATGCACCTGCTTGCCGAGGGCAAGAACCTGCGCTCATTCCTGACGCCCGACGCCGAAGGCTGGAAAGGGCGTCTGGAGACTCCCTGCGTGACGCCCTGGCGTACCATCCAGGTCGCTGAATCTGCTGTGAAACAGCTCGAGAGCCGCATGATCCTTAACCTGAACGAACCCTGCGCTCTCGACGATGTCAGCTGGATCCATCCCGTTAAATACATGGGTGTATGGTGGGAGATGATCGCCGGCGCCGGCAGTTGGGATTACACGAACGCCGCCTCCGTCAAGCTTGACAGCTTCGACTATGCCGCGGCTACGCCGAACGGCCGCCATTCCGCGAACAATGCCAATGTGAGGAAGTATATCGATTTCGCTGCGGCGAACGGTTTCGACGCCCTGCTGGTCGAGGGCTGGAACATCGGCTGGGAAGAATGGGCAAACTGCAACAAGGACTACGTCTTCGACTTCCTGACACCGTATCCGGACTTCGACATCGACGCCTTGAATGCGTATGCGCACTCCAAGGGCATCAAGCTCGTGATGCATCACGAGACTTCGTCCAGCGTGCGCAATTACGAGCGTCACATGGAGGCCGCCTACTCGCTCATGAACAAGTACGGCTACGATGCTGTCAAGTCTGGCTATGTCGGTGATATCCAGCCTCTTGGTGAACGCCATTACGGCCAGTGGATGGTCAATCATTACCTTTATGCAGTGACCGAGGCCGCCAAGCATCACATCATGGTCAATGCCCATGAGGCGGTGCGCCCTACGGGCCTCTGCCGCACTTATCCCAACCTCATCGGCAACGAGTCTGCGCGCGGCACGGAGTACCAGGCTTTCGGCGGCACCGTGCCGGAGCACGTGACCATCCTGCCGTTCACCCGCCTGAACGGCGGTCCCATGGATTTCACGCCCGGTATTTTCGAGCAGAACCTGAAGGAATGGTGCGGCAACGATTCGCATGTCAATGCGACCATTGCCAATCAGCTAGGACTGTATGTTACGATGTACTCGCCGCTGCAGATGGCTGCCGATACGCCTGAGCATTATGCCCCGTTCATGGACGCATTCCAGTTCATTAAGGACGTGGCCGTCGACTGGGACGAAACGCGCTACCTGGCCGCCGAGCCGGGCGACATCCTGGTCATTGCTCGCCGCCCGAAGCAGTCGTCGCTGTCCGGCTCGGCCAAGGCCTTCAGTGCCGGCCGCGACACCTGGTTCGTTGGCGGCGTGACCGACGAGAACGCCCGCAAGGCGGAGTTCGCCCTCGACTTCCTTACGCCTGGCAAGACCTACGAGGCCGTCATCTACGCCGACGCTCCTGATGCCGACTATGAGAAGAATCCGCAGGCGTACGTGATCACGCGCAGAAACGTCACCGCCACGGATTCCATCTCCGTGGAGATGGCCCGCGGCGGCGGCTTTGCCGTTTCCCTCCGCGCCCTCTAGGCCGCCCGGACTCTCTGCTTCCCTCTGAGTCCTCTGGCTCGCCCGGACCCCTGCTTCCCTCCTAAGGGCCTCCGTATAAGCGGAGGCCCTTTTCCGTCTCTCCCGTGCTCAGCGATGGCAGTTTCGAGCACCGCGGCCCTTTCCCGGACCTCCTCGTGCTCAGCGAGAGCGGCTCTGAGCACGGAAGCCCTCTCTTTGCCGCCTCGGTGCTCAGGGGAAGCGATTCCGAGCACCGCAGCCCCTTTTCACGCCTCCCCGTGCTCCGCGAGGGCGCTTTTGAGCACGGCACCCCTCTCACTGCCACCTCGGTGCTCAGGGGAAGCGATTCCGAGCACCGCAGCCCCTTTTCACGCCTCCCCGTGCTCCGCGAGGGCGCTTTTGAGCACGGAAGCCCTCTCTTTGCCACCTCTGTGCTCTGGTGAGGCGTTTCCGAGCA
>Ga0310695_10003246_pt1 | contig 32330 bp, 24 predicted proteins | sample RumenRJG_04DNA_FD_203882 | JGI IMG/M metagenome (GOLD analysis project Ga0310695, IMG submission 203882) | Bovine rumen microbial communities from Lethbridge, Alberta, Canada - RJG_04 (v2) (version 2) | ecosystem: Host-associated > Mammals > Digestive system > Stomach > Rumen | place: Canada...
AGTCATCATCCACGTAGCCTCTATCCATGATAATTAGGCAGTTATGAAATTGCTCAAGTAATACTTGCTCTCTTTCACTACCAACGCCTTCAGTCACGGTTACATATTCATAGGTAGCTTTAACTACGGAGTATGCAATATGGAGTTTAATACCAGCTGCACCATCTACCTCTTGACCTCTACCATCAAGTCTTTTACGACCTTTGGTTTTACAGTCAAACTTAGGTCTGCATCCTGGTCTTACACTAACCTCAGTACCATCAATTAGGATGATATCGTCAACTCCTAAAAACTTGAGCAGGAGTGAAAGGTTTGCACAACGCAAAGCCTTTTTAATCCTTCTCTTAATAAAGCCTGATACTGAAGCTAGAAACTCTGATGCAATGTTCTCTACTACAGTTAATGCTTTGTCCTTAACTATGTTCTTATGCACACACTTACAGCTGATATCAGAGCCAGAGTTTATTTTGTATAAACTGTGAGCTCCTGCTAAAGTGTGATTGTAGTTAGGTGCTTGTGCTACATAACTAAGCGTTGAACAGATGTAATCAGGAACACTAAACTTTCTGTCTCGCTCCATCATTCCTGCTGCTATAACATGATCATGAATACTTTCGTGACTAAGTACCGCAAAAGGAGACTTATGAGCTGGATTTGAAGGGATGATTTTTGTTAGAATTTCTGACATGGGATTTCCTTTTATAGATTGTTGGTTCGTAATTACAATTCTACAAAAGAAATCCCTTTTTGTTTATTCCTGTACCTTACTAGGTATTGATTAACAAAAGTCCAAAATTCTGTATGAATTCTTCCTTTACCTAAGCCAAATCACGATCTGATTAATGAGCACAAATCGCTTTCTTAAGCCATTTAATATTTCTTAAATTTAAAGAGCAGATCACACTTTGTAAAAAAGTGTTTTAATTCAACAAGATACTAAGATCTTGGGTATAAATTAATATGGTTTTGTTGAATGATTAATTCTCAAACCATATTCTAAAATTCCTTATGATCTTACAAGCCACTTGCTGTTACTAATATTACATTCAATGCTAATAGTTAAAAAGGATCATTGAACATGCTTGATCCGCCAAAGTTATCATCCATAAAGCTTGAAGTAGAGGTAATGTCATCAAACATGTCTGCCCCCATGACACTATCGCGAAATGACTCATCGCAAAGAGGACTCGCAATATTGGTGTAATTACTCATATTAGTTGGATCGCAAAGATCTGTTGAGTTGTCATAGAATTGAGAACATGGATCTAGACTATTCATGGGATTAGTAGGATCAGTCAAGTCATTTGAGTTGTCATAATAAGGTGAGCAAGGATTGTACCTATTCATTGGATTGATTGGATTTAGAGGATCATTGAAGTTATCTTCCTCAAAACCTTGGTCAAATGCAGTTGAGCTTGAACTTGCCTTAACATCATCACTTACAAGATCATTATGATCACCTACCTGCTCATGCATCATGAAGTTAATTAAGCCAAAGAAAGCCAAAAAGCCAATTGCTAAAAGAAAAATTGCTATCATTTTGTGTCCTCAAATCTTCTGTCTACATCATCTGAATTTTCTTAATTTCTTTTAGCTTATTACGTGACAAGAATTGAAAAGAACTAAACTTCCATGGCAGTTATAGATGATTTTGAATCTTTAAAGAGGCTTAAATTTAAGGTAACTTGTTGATAACTATGAGCTTTTAGTGAAGACAAAATTGCTTAATCTTTTTTAATGAAAAACTCTCCCCTTTAACTTAAAGCTCTTCTTTAGCACACGTAACTATCCATAGACTTTTATGAATTTAGCAAAAATTATGAAAAAACTAATAGTCAAAAGGAAAAAGAATGATATGCAGCCAAGGCGCAGCAATATGCACCTATTGCTTTAAAGAGGTTTTAAGCGACAAGACGAGCTCCCAAGCCAAGAACAAAGCAGATCTTTGACTAGCTGAAAAGACAAATGACATTATTGCAGATCATCGTTCAGGTCCATTTTGATCTGCAGAATATCCTAAATGCTTTTAGTAAATTCCAAACACGTACTTAATCATGAGGTTTACCGCAAAGTTAGCAAACAAGGTAGCTAGCATGATGTAGAAAAGAAAGCGCGTAAGCTTTTGTAGTTTTAGATTATGCATAAGTGTAGTTCTCTTTTTCCAAATTAACATTAAATGTTTTTTGGTATTTGTAATTTACAAGAGATTTCACAAAGGTGAAATCATAAAGGTGAATTGTTTAACTCAACTGCATTAAGTCTAGGTCATAAACTACAAAATTTCCAATTAATTTAGTTAAATTTTGTGAAAATTTTATTATCTCTTTGTTAAGTCTATATATTTAGTTAAAAGGTATATATAAGCCTTTTATTAAAATATACACCGACTATTTTTACAAAGACTCAATCTTAAAATTTGTGACTTTTTTACAATTAAAGATAGCTTAATACCAAGGCTTTGAAAGGTGTTTTAGCTAGCAAAAAACTGTAGATTAAAATGACCATTTCAAAGCTATCTTGAAAAATTTACCATCAAGATAGCTCAAGAATTTAGAAAGATAAGACTTACAAACTAGTCTTTGAGCATTACCGACATACCACTTTCACGGCTTACTTTCTTGTTACAGCCAGTGTTAAATACTTCAACAGAGCTTACGATCTTAACAACACCTCCACTTTTAGCACGGGTAAGACCAGTATAGATTAGCTCTTTAGAGATCACAGGATTTTCTCGATTAGATAACACCATGCAGATATTTTGATATTCACTACCTTGAGACTTGTGAATAGTCATAGCAAAGCCAGTTTCATAATCAGCAATACGCTCAGGTGAGACCTCTCGAATTGAGCCTAGTGCTTGCCCATTATGCTTTTGCTCTTTAGCAGGAAATAAAATCTTAAGCTTCTTTTGCTTTTTATCATCCGCGCTCTTAAAGCACACAAAGCCCACATCGCCATTTTCAAGATTTAACATGGCATCGTTTTTGGTAATTAAAACCACAAGCCCTGGCATAAAGTCACCGCTTTTAGCGTTTTTAATCTTAGAATCTTCTAAAAGCTCATGGGCAATTAAATCATTTAGGTTATAAGTACCTAATGGACCTTCACGATTTGAGCACAAAACACGGAAGGTATTAAGTTTATCAAAGGCTAAGTTAGCATCGGACTCATTGTCGATAACAAAGTCTTTAGAGCGTAAAAAGTCAATAAAACCTAAATTTTGACTTTGTGAACTGATATTTTGTGAACTGTTACTTTGTGGATTGATAGTTCTTGAGTAAACATCAAAAGAGTTTTTAGCAATACTTGTAGCAAGTTTATTTAAAGCTTTATATCCTAAGTTCTCATCAACTTTTAAGAAACTTACTTCATTGTTATCTGCAAATAGCTCATCTGCTGAGGCAATCTCATAATTGATAAAATCTTTTGTATCACCTACTACTTCAGAGTTTACAGCGTTTGCTAGTTTGCCAAGCTTTGAAGTCTCACTAAAACGATAACTTACAGCAAGTCTTGCTACGTGATTAGCTACATTGTGACTTGAAAGTAAATGATCTTCAGCATAACCTGTAATTGTAGAAAGTAATTTTAAGTTTGACTTACTTACAGGATTTTTTAAGTTTAATACTGAGCACAAATCAGCAAAGACTACACCAGGCTCTACAGAGCTTAATTGATCTTTATCACCTAAGAGAATTAACTTAGTGTTAGGGCCTAAAGCATTAACTAACTTGTCAAATAAAGACAAGGAGATCATCGAAACTTCATCGACAATTAAAATATCGCAAGCTAAAGGATTGTCAGCATTCACTGGGGTAATACCATTGTGCGGAATGATACGTAAAAGCTTGTGTACGGTAGAGGCGGTATTTGGAATTTGCTCTAAAATTTGCTCTGCACTTACCTCTTGAGCCTTACATACACTTGCAAAAGAGTCTTTAAAACGCTGTGATTTTAAAGAGTTTTGAATAGACTCCACCATACGCGCCGCTGCTTTTCCGGTAGGGGCGGCTAGCGAGATATTAAGTCTTTTATATTGTTTTACTGCATAAGTTAAAAGCAAGACTAAAAGCTTAATTACGGTAGTAGTCTTACCAGTACCTGGGCCACCGCAGATCACAGAGAAATTATTGATAGCAGATACCGCTGCAGCTAACTTTTGATAGTTAATTACATCTTTGCTGTCATCAAATAACGTATCTAGGGTGGTCTTTAGATAAGTTGCATACTCATCATCGACAAAGCTATTAGTTTTTTGTTTAATAAAGTCACAGCACTCTTTTTCAAACTTAAAGTTTTGATGAAAGTAGATACGCGCCTCATCAGTTCCTAATTTATACACCACAAATGGCGCATCGGCGATATTACTATCTTGAGCTATAACCTCATTAGAGATAATTAACTTTGATTTAGTATCATCTAAAATAGCCCTGCAAAAAGCCTTAACTTCATCTTTAAAGTCTGTAAAAGACTTACTTAAAGCTTCATCTTCTAAAACTAAATTTAAGTTAGGACAAAGCTTTTCATTAAAGATCTTAAATAAGCTCTCTTCATTTAAGCGAAGGCACACATCACCATCTTCAAACTTCAAGAACAACATCACGCAGTAGAACACGGTTAAGTAGTTCATCTTGTCTTGATGTTCTTTTAAATAAGTTCTGATGATGGCAAGGGCAATCGGTTTTACAAAGTAAACATCTTTAAGGCTTAATAAAAGCTCTTCAAGGTTGTCTTGGTGCTCTTTAAAAATCTTAATAAACTTAGAAACTGCTAGTACTTGCTCATGGGCTCTTTGGCTATCTTTCATAATTATCTCTTATCTTACTAATCTTGCTAAATCTAGTCTTTTCTTTTAACTTACGCTTACACCATCTTGGGCTTATTCGCCATCAAACAAGCTCTCTAAGTCATCTAAAATCTCAAGTGGGACTTTGGTATAGAACACACCATCAGATGTACTTTGCTTGTCTTTCATCTCATGCATACCGCGTAAGTACAGATACATCACACCACCAAAATCGCGCTCATATGAGTAGTTATCACCTAGCATTAACTTTAAGTAGCGATGCAGTGCTAATGAGTAGAAGAGAATTTGCACATCATAGCGAGCTGTAAAGATTGAGTGAGCAATATTCTCCTCACTGTAATCTTTATAACTATCGCCAAGATAATTACTCTTATAATCCATCATGTAGTAGACAGGACCTGTTTCTGTAACAAATGAGCCTACTAAGTCTAAGCTACCGTTCATAAAGCCTTTAAAAGAGCTACCTTTTAAATCAGGTAATACGGTATTTCCTGTTGGATCTAAGTTTAAATCTGGCCTCTCGTTTTTTAAGCATGCAAAAAACTTTTGGCAAATGGCATTTAACTTTTCCATCTTAAAATCAAGGCATGGTAAGAAGTAATCAAGCTCACGGGCACAATTGCTACTATCAAGTAGACTTAAACTTGCAAGGCCATCTTTAGTCTTAACAGGAAGAGGTGCTAAGATCACATCTAAGATCCAAGATACTAGTTTTTGCTCAATGTTCTCATCATCTTTTTTGATTAAATGGTTATAGTCACTTTGAATGCGCTTGTTAACAAAGCTAGTTAGCCAAATTACTTGACTCTTACACTCCCCATTTTCAAGTAAAAGCTCCATAAGTTTATGGAGAAAATTACCTGCGATATTACCGCGTGGGAATTTAAAGGCCAAAGAGTTATGCTCATGGTCTTGAACGATAGAGCTAATCTTATCTTGATCGCCTTTTTCATCCTCGGTGACATTTGAGTACATCGCATTGTGCGCATCTTTGACCACACCTGAGTATGAGGTAACTCTAAAGCTATTATCAACCTTGTGCTCTAAGGCATTAACCTTAGTTTCTTTAAACTTATTTTTGTCATCAGCTCCAAGATATACAATCGGTTCTCTATCAAGATCTTCTCTTGTAAATGGACCTAAATCTTTAAAAAAAGATGCTGCCTTTAAAACTTCCTTTGAAGAAGTACTATCAGCAGAATTATCAGAGGTAACCTTAGCTTTAGTATTAGCTGCTTTTTTAGAAGCACCTTCATCATTTTGAGTAGCCTTTTGTGGTTTAATCACACTTACTAAAGCCGATGGGATATAGCTACTTTTATTAAATTTATCTAAGCCTACAGTGTAGATAAAGTTAGCAGCCTGGGTACGAGTTAGAGCCACATATAAAAGGCGCACTTTCTCTTGATCATCTGCTAAAGACTTAAGCTTAGTAATTGGAACCTCTTGTATCTTTCCTTGCTCATTTTCAACAGAAGCAGTCACATCAAGTTTAGGACTAAAGCAGACATGCTTTAAACTTGGATCGTAGTAAATGATACCTTTTTGAGCATCCTCTTCACGAGGAGGGTGGTAGTTATACAAAAATGGCATAAAGACAATTGGGAACTCTAAGCCTTTTGATTTATGAATGGTATAAACCTTAACTAACTCTTGCTCTGACTCTAAGTGTTTTTTAGTTTCATCTTCAGTTAACTCAGAGTTTTGAGCATCTAGGACTTGTTGTTTAAACCACAACAACTGCGCATTAGCACCATTGACCTTAGAAAAGACATTTTGCACAATTTGAGCAATTTGATAGTAATTAGATAAAATGCGCTCACCGTTATTTGCTTGTAAGATCTTAGCAATTAACTCATGGCTTACTAAAAAGTGGCTAAAAGCTGAGATAAAGCCATACTTTTCCCATTTCTCTGAGCACTCTTTTAAAATGACAATTTCTCTATCAAAAGCATCCGAGTCAGTTTTTTCAACAAAGCTTTGAGCGTTAAGACCAAGTAGAGAAGTACCTAACATACGGAAAACTTTTGAAGTATTTGTACTATCTAAAATAGCTTCCATTAAGTAGATGATATTACTTGCCTCAACTGTAGGCGCATCATCACTTACTAATACCGATTCTTTATCTGAGTAGTAAACAGCTTGAATTCCTAACTCTCTTAATGCGCTGATAACACAATTACTTTCATTGCCATCTTTTACTAAAACTGCAATATCACTTTTCTTAACATTAGGAGTATCTACTACCCCTGCACCTTTGTTTAAGATACCCTCTTCTAAACAGCGTTTAATATCTCTTGCGGCAGCTTTAGCAGCATAGTTACGAAAATCATCAGCATTTAAACTATCATTTTTGGCAATATCTAGTTTTCTAGTGTAGTTACTTACAGGATCTTGATAAGAGTCCTTATTATCAGCATCTAACTCGTCAATAAAGTAGAAACGAGATTTACCTGGAATGTAACTCTCAGTTGCATCAGGAACCTTAACAGCACTAAAGGTAATACCAGATGATACTAGTGCATCATCATAGCAATCAAAAGGATGAGCTACATATAAATTGCCAAGAGGAGCTTCAGTATTTTCAACTGAATCATTTGCTACTGCATCATTGGCAACTGTGGCCTCTTCAAAAATCGCATTAACACCTAAGTTAACGTTCTTAGCTGAACGTCGGTTAGTATCTAAGGTGTAGTAATTTTGAGTAGAAGCTTTAGCTCCAATTTCTAAGATCTGAGATTTAGCCTTGTTATAAGAGTTAATATCTGAGCCACGGAAAGCATAAATTGACTGCTTTGGATCGCCAATTAAATAGCTTACACACTTAGCTTCAACTGACTCTTTTTGTAAATATAAGTGGTTGAAGATCTCGTATTGAGTAGGATCGGTATCTTGGAACTCATCGATCATCGCCACTGGGAAACGATGAGAGATTAAAGAGCATAAAGTCTTACTACGCTCATCACCTGTGCTTAAGCAAACAGCTAATTGACGTAACACTTCATCGTTAGAAATAAGATTATCTCTTTGGCAAAAATCATCAGTTAGATAGATGATCATCAAAGCAATCACCAGCTTTAACTCTAGGACATCTCCTTGCAATGAAGTCATTAAGTTAATAGCCCCAGAGCATAAAGTTTTAACCATCGCCTCAAAGGTTCTTACGACGTCAATATCATCATATTTTGCAAATTGAGTTGTGGTATTGGTAGTAAAGACGCATTTTGGCTCAATTAAGTAAGAACTGTCTTTAAGTCCCATGGCGCTTAAAGCACTATATAGAGAGCTAAAGGTAAGAGTCTCATCAGAGACTAAGTCATAAAGCGCAGTTAATGGCACGATGTTGTCTTTTAAAAACTTTTTTACAGGAGTGCCACCTATTGAATAAAATTTACCAGGGACAGCGTAACCATCGACAATGTTAATTGCATTAGATATGTTTTGTCTTAGGTAATTTAAAGCCTGACTTTCTTCTTGTGTAAAGTCACGACATACCTTAGATGCTGTATTTTGAAAGACTTTGACAAACTCATGTTTGAGCTCATCAAAGACATTGCCTTTTACCTTATGTTTTTTACCTTTAACACAAAAGCCAAAGTAACCATCTTTAGGATTTACCAAACGGGCCTTAGAAAGCTCATCAATAAATTTTACAAAGGCATAATTATTGACATCATTAAAGCCTAACAAGTCTTGCAGTGCTGAAGGCGCATAACCTGCATCAGAACTTACGTTATAGAACAAATTACGCCAAACTTTAACTCTAGCCTCACGCTTTTGCTCATCAATGTCTTGGGCAAGTTCTACGTTAAAGGCACGTCCTGCTTCAAAAGAGTAAATTTGATTTAAAGCTTTATTACAAAATGAGTGAATAGTGCTAATTGAAGCTTTATCAATGTTACGCTCAGCTTGGGTAAGTAGTCTTGAGTAAGAGCGTAAGATGCCGATATCAGGTTTTTCACCTACATAATTTCTAAGTAACTTTTGTAAGATGCCACCGTCATAATCCACCTCATCTAAGGTGTATTTACCTTTAGCAATACCTTCAAGACGCACACGAGCAACATGAATTTTCTCTAAGATACGACCTTTTAATTCCGCAGCTGCGGCATTAGTAAAGGTCACTACTAAGATGTTTTCAATATCGATAGGCTTTCTATCTAATACTTGAGTACCATTTTGACCATCACGATTACCTGCCTCTCCTAATAAAAGACGGAGCACTAAATAGCAGATAGTAAAGGTTTTACCAGTACCAGCTGAAGCCTCAATTAAAGAGGAGTAATTTAAGTTAAAGGTATTAACATCACTAAGAGCTACAGGAGTAGTGGATGCTTTTTGAATATTTTCTTTTACGCTTGGCATTTTCTTCTCTCCTTACTCTACTCTTCCTAATGTGGTATATGGTCTTAATACGTTTTGGGCGATGATATCAATAAGCTCATTTGATGTTTGGTATTGCAAAGGGCTTAACAACTCACACTCTCCTGCGTCATCAAATAAATATTCATCACTGCCAAAAAGGTAGTAAGCAGCATCGTCATCGCCACAGAGCTCGCTAAAGCAATTCTCGCCCCAAATAAAGCGTAAGTATTCGTTATCTTCAACCTCGCTTACCCAATCACGCTTATTAGCACCACGTGAAATTGGCTTTAGTCCATCGTACAAACTTTTGAGCATGTATTTGTTGAAAAATAAAGGAATTTGCTTATAGACTAGGTAGCAACGAATAAGCCTAGTTAATAATTCAATAGCTTGTGCCTGACTTTCTACAAAATCATTAGAGGCAATCTTTAACACTGAGCCATCATTACTTATAACTGTAATTTCCTGCTCTTGAGCAGTATCGGTAAACTTATAAGCTAAAGCATGTAAGAAAGCTCTAACCGCCATTTGGTAATTTGATGAAGAATCTTTATGGAACACATCTACAAACACATTTGATTGCTTTGGTAGCACGCCTGTAAAGGTTACATTCACTCCATTAAAGTCTTTTTTATCAAGCTGTACTTTATATGGTCTAATTTGTGGATCACCATGGGTGTTTTGTAGTTTTTCAACGATATAACCCACACTATCATGTAAGTTCTTTACCGCTACATCTTTGAAAACTTCAGTAGGTAGCGCGCCTTTTTTCTCTAAAAGAGAAATAAAGTGATTAAAGCAAGTCTCAAAGTCCCCATCAGCATGAGAGACAAGGGTATCAATTAGATCTTGTTGAATAATCGCGCCAGTGATGTACTCAAGTTCAAATGGCTCGACAGTTACCAAATTCGATTGATATTTTAAGTTCAAGCGTACTGACAAATTGTTTCTCAAAAAGCTCTTAGCGTTATTGAGAATAAAGTTAGATAAATCATCAATCGAAACACTAATATTTTCAGTTGTCACCACATTAAATGGGTTATCAGAGCTCTCTTGACCTAATAATCCTAAAGGCAGAATTTCTGGGGTATCCTCACTTTGTACCCAATGATTACTTTGATTAAAGCTGCACTCTACCTTGATAGTATTTTTCTCCTCATGTGCTTGGTAATTCTCTAAATCATAAGCATTTAAGCGCTCTTGTCTAAAGAGACGTTTTTTAACAGCTTTAGCGTTATCCTCTTCTGAGACATCCTCATCTGATACCCTAAAGTTATCGTATAAATAGTCAAATAACTCTGTGACCACAGAAGATGGGTTTTGCTCAGATTTATCAGTTGGAGACTGACCTAAATAAGAGATATACAAGCTCTTTTTAGCCGACATGATCGCCTCTAAGAAGATAAACTTATCATCAAAGGTCACCGATCTATCATTGCGACGAGCTAAAGACTTAAAGCCTAAAAGATTGAAGCTAGGGGTAGTGTCTTTGCGAGGAAAATCTCCATCGTTTAAACCTAACAGATAGATATGATCAAAAGGAATCGCACGCATTGGCATTAAAGAGCAGAACATTAAGCCACCTCGTAAGTAGCGTGAAGAGTCTCTGTCATTGCCAAAGGCGTGGACTAGCTTTGCTTTAAACACAGGTAACTTAATCTTGATACTCGTGGTACTTTCGTAGGCCTCATCACTTGATAAATTGCCCTTTAAGTTACCTACAGCTTCGTTCATCTCCTCTAAAATTCTATCAATGCCATCAATTTCAGCTTGATTGTCATCATCAACTTTAAAGAAGCCTTCAACTAATAAAGTCTTTAATTTCAAAGTCCAATCATTAGTATCAAGGTCAAGATTTGGATCAAAGGCATTACGGACAGACTTTAGTTTATCCACAAAGTCGACAAGCTTATTTAAAAGCTCATAGTCATTGATTTCAAAAGCTTCAAAAGCTTCAGTGTCGCTATTAGGACCTAGTAAAAAGCCTTTTAATAATCTCTCTAAACCGCGCTCAATCGTGTAAGGTAAATCTAAAGGAGAGCCTACTTGATTTTCAACATCGTGAGTATCTAAGCCCCAGTAGATATTAGCCTTTTGTAGCCATGACTCAATCACCGAAATATCATCAGGAGTTAATCTAAATTTAGCTGCAATCGCCTCAACTGATAACAGATCAATTACCATCTTGGAGGTAATAATTTCATTGCCAATTGATAAGAGCTTGATAATCGCATCGGCAATCTTACTTGAATCTCGTACCGTCTTATCACAGATAGTGTATGGAATGTACTCATGAGACTCTCTATCAATTGAGCCAAACACAGCATCAATTACTGGTGCGTACTTTTCAATATTAGGCACCATCACCAGCATGTTCTTAGGATTGATATCTTTATCATACTTAATGGTAGTTAAGATCTCATCACGCAGTACCTGTACCTCACGCTCGATGGTATGACATGATCTTACCTGCAATGAACGGTCATTTTCTTTAATCTTTTGCTTAGAATTTTCATCGCAGGTATTTAAGGTCAAAAGAGAGTCTTTTAGGTAATTTAAAACACTTTGCGAACTCTTTTCATCGGTATCCACGTTTTTTACAAAGCAGTTAATAAAGTCTACTAAATCATCTTTGGATAGAAGCTCATTTAAAGTGTCACGCCCCTCTTTACCTAAAGATATTAAAAGCGGATTACCATCGACAAGCTCACCTGACTCCTCGGTAATATCAAGACCTTCTTCATTAGCTACACTTTCTTTTTCCTCTAAATCAAAGTGATCTAAAAACTCATCTTGATACTTGTAATCATCCATAGGATCACAGTTAAGCTCGGCAGCATCTAACTTAAGATTATGCTCTTTAGCCTTCTTCTTACTTTCTAAAAGCTTAGCGTTTAAGTACTTTAAAATCTGCTCTTTTTCTGTTTTCCACTTTTGATTACTAGTAGTTAAATCGCCCCAATACTCTTGGCATGGATTTAAGTTCATGAAGAAAACCGGAATATGGTTACCTAAGGCAGTAAATAAATCAATAACCTTACTTGGCATTGCAGTCACGCCAAAGATAAACACACGCTTTGGAAGTTTGTTCTTATCAATTTTTACTTTGTCATCGGTTAACTTATCTATTAAAAGATTTAGTACTGTGGCTCTATCTAATAAGGATGCTGAGACATCATTACCATCTTCAGTATTAGATTTTAGGTTACCTTTTAAAGAGCACCAAAGTTTAATCTGCCAAATGTTAGAGACTAGTAACTCAAAGATATCTTTTTTCACAAAGCCTTTTTGATGGCAGTGACGGTTAGCTTCTTCAGTTATCCAATTAAAAATGGCGCCATGCCCAATATCGGTGGTATCTTCATTTTTAGTGATGGCTTTAAAGTCATCGTCAGTAAATGAGTTCCATGTAGCAATCCAATCAGGACGATACATTTGGTATTGGTCAAAGGCATCAGCAATTGCGCCACATAATTGATAGCCCTTTTCGGCTTTATCTAGAGCACTATCTAAATTGATATAGTTATTTAAAGGCTCATAAATGACATCATCTTTCCATGAATCAATCATCGAAAATAATGACCAGGTAATGTGCTCATGAGAGAAACGGTTGTATTTATCTGCACCGTTAATCGCTTTATGCAGCTCCCAAATAAATGCCCAAACTTGAGAGAAATCAATACCTGCACAAACCTTGTTATTAGAGGAGATCTGCTCTTGCAAATAAGTTTGCATGCCTTTGTTCATCACGATCACTTTGTCAAAGTGAAAAGGATTATTGACCTTAGCACCACGAGGAGGCTTTTGCACAATGCGGGCGCAGATAGTTGATAATAGGTTTAAATCATTAGAATTGACGACGTTTAAGGTTTGTTTTGGCATGCTGTACTCTTTTAAGTGTGTTTGACTAATCTATACTAGACACTATCATAGCATACAAAAATTACCGCTATTTATAAAAATTGATAAATTTTGTTGAGTAGCAGTGATTTTTACACTTTAAAACTAAAAGTGCTTGACAGGATTTTTATAGATTTGAAAAAGGAAATTAATATTAAGTACTAATCTACTAAGCCTAAAGATTAGTACTTAACTTCAGAAAATTCAACAAAAGAGCGTGACTCTTGAGAGAACACCAAAGCAATTGCTTGGAGATTTTGAGGGGTATTAGCAGTCTTACCGTAGCGTTTTTTGATCATCTGATCTTGTGCTTTTTTAAGCAAAGCTTTCGGATCATTACCTATTTTGCAGAACTTAAACTCAAAGACTAAACGTCTATTATCAGAGTCTACAACCAAGTCAGCACGACCTAATGAGGTATGTTGATTAACACTTACTTTTGATCCTTTTAAGGCGCATAAGAACAAATAGATACAATTTACTACCGCAGCTTCACTGTTAATAGGATATTGTTCAAAGTCGACTAAATTTAGGATTTGCTCTAAGAAATCAACAATCTCAGATACATTTTCAAGACAATCTATATCTTGCATCATACACATTCTATAAGCTTGTTCACTTTGCTTGAATGCTTTTGCAAGCAGATGCGTTTTAAAGGCGCTAAATACTTCAAAGTTTGGAAACTTCAAGTAATAGTATGTGTCATCTTTTGGTTTGCTAAATGACAGATAACCTGTTTGGAATAAGAGAACTCTTGCATCCATATCCGTAAAAGAACTTGGATTATCAAAATCCCCAACTCTCACAGCTAAATCATTTGATAAGATCTCATCTTTATTTTCAATGATCTTGTCAAAAGAATGGGTAAGAATAGATGGTAATCCTCCAATGTCATACCAGTACTTTTCAAATTTAGCTTTTTCACTTTGGAATAATTTCAAAATTGACCAAGTGGTATAGACATGAGTCTTGCACTCTGAATCAAAACAATAACCATCATACCAATAGGTGATCTCATCTAAGGTCTTCTCAAGATCTGATGCTGTCACCTCTTCAAAAGATTTATGATTTTTTACTGAAGCTATCCACTGTAAATTTGGCTTATAGAAGGTTTGCAATTCATCTTTAGTAATACCAACTAAGGTGCCAAATTTCTCTTCTTGAGAGATGTCTGAAATCGGACTTCCTGCAGTAAAAATTGAAGAGTCTTTATATCTGGTGATACCCGTAATAAAGCAAAATCTAAACTTAGATGCGTAGACTTTGACTGCAGTATAGAGCTCTCGTAAAACCTTAGTGATCCCATCAAAATTATCTTTTAAATCTAAATTCTTTGTTAATGGGTAATCATACTCATCAATTAAAAGTACAACTTTTGGTTCATCTACTTGCTTTAAAATTGATTCAAAAGTTTTAAAAACTCCGTCTTTACTCTCATCAACATTTAGACCATAGCTTTTACCAAACTCCACAATCTTGTCTTTTAATTCTTGTGCAAAAAGATCAGGATCTTCATTTGCTTTACCTTGAATAGTGGAGATATCTAAATGAAAGACTAAATACTCATTTTCATCAGTCCACTTCTTTTCAATTTCTAAACCTTTAAAGTAAGAGTCATGACCATCGTATGACTTCACTCCATGCAAGAATAGTTCTTCTAATGTGGAAACTAAGGTACTTTTACCAAAACGGCGAGGACGAGATAAAAAATAGAATGAGCGTTGCCAAGCAAGTTCGTAGATCAAAGCTGTCTTATCCACATAGGTATAACCACTTCTTCTAATATCATCAAAAGAAGCTGTAATAGTAGTGATACTTTTGCAGATCTGCTTGAAATCCATAGCAACCTCATTAAAACTTTTATTCAATTATAAGGTATTTAGTGAGGAAATTTATATAAGAAGTTCTAATTTAAGAAAGAGATTTTTTGAGGAATTTTTAAGTGTAGAAAAATAAAAAGCCCTCACGGGGAGGGCCTTTCTTAGCATTCGTCAAGAATTATTTCTTGTAACGACGAGCTAGGTTGTCTAAACGCTCGTTAGCACGTGCTGCGTCTGACTTAACGAAAGCAACATCGTTAGCTAGCTTTGACTGCTGAGCCTTTAAAGCGTCAACGTCAGCTGCGATAGCGTCGATCTTTGACTCTAAAGCAGAAGTGTTAGCACAACCAACTAAAACAGATGAACCTAAAGCAACAACAGCTAAAGTAGCCTGGAACTTATTCATTTTTATCTCCAAAACTGTTTAAACAGATAATAGGAACAAGCAAACAAACCCTTGTTCCTTTGAACACTGCTAATTATAGTATCAATTTTTATAAATGGCACATTTATTTCAAAAAAATTTTAAAATTTTTTTTAATTTTGCTTTTATAAAAGTGTCATTGTTGTTTAAAGAAAAAGTTAACTATTTGTTAAATAAAGTCTTTTTATGAGCATTTTGCACAATATTAAGGCTAAATTATTTCGTTACTTTTTTTCATTTTTGAGATTTTCTACCACTTGCACCAAGTTTTTAGCTAATTTGAGTGGTGAAAGCTTAGCTTTTTCACTTTCTAAATGATCACCTACAAGGTAGCACTCTTTGATACCAGCATTAGATGCTGCAATGAGATCACTTGCGTGATCTCCTATCATTAAAGAATGTTCTAAATCGATATCAAGTGCTTTTTGCGCATCTAAAAACATGCCAGGCTTTGGCTTTCGGCAATGGCAAACTTGACGGTATTTCTCAATAGGAGCATCAGGGTGATGAGGACAGAAACAGATCATGTCAAACTGAGCATCATATAAAGCTAAATTTGCCTGCATAAAAGCAGTTACTTTATAAAAGTCAGACTCAGTGTACTTGCCGCGAGCAATTCCGGATTGATTGGTAACTAGAACTAAGAGATAACCTAAATCACGTAAAGATTTAAGGCTTTGTGGGACGCCATCGATGATGTCGTAATTTTCAATTTTACCCACAAAGCCATAATCGATATTGATTACGCCGTCTCTATCAAAAAAGGCAGCTTTTCTCATATGTTAAAGTTTTTCTAATTTTTTAGGATCTAAAGCGATATCTTTAGAGTTGGTAACAACAACGCCACCATCTACAACTTCTTTAGCAATAGCTTTAGCTTCTACTACAGAGTGAAGATTGCATGAACCACACTGTAGAGGATTTGAAGCAGGAACAACGGCATTATCATCTAAAGCTAAGATATCTTGCATTGAAGCTAGGAAAGCTGCTTTTACTTTCTCACCGTCAGCTACGCCAATTAGTGACATGTAAAAGCCAGTCTTACAGCCCATAGGAGAGATATCAATGATCTCAACTACGCCTTTAACATTTAAATGCTCACGCATGAAACCTGCAAAGTAATGCTCAAAGGTATGAATTCCCTTCTCTGGCATCATAGTAGTATTAGGCTTTTTAATACGAAGATCCCAAACTTCAATTTCATCTCCTTTAGGAGTCTGCATAACTTTAGCAAGACGAACAGAAGGAGCCTTCATAATAGTGTGATCAACTAAAAAACTATCAATTAGTGGCATTTTGTATCCTTTAAATTAGTATAAATTGCAATGCTGTAGCTGGTACTTATAATTCTCAGATCTTACATGTACCTTACGAGCTACATTGATAAGCCAGCTCTTGCTTGCGTAAGTGCCTCTTCTATAACCGCCCCAACCTTCATGATAATTTAGGTACTGATTAAAGGCATCAGTAAACTTAATACCATTAGTCTTTTTGGTTTTAGTCATATACCAAGCAATGAAGTCTAAAGAGTCTTCAAAGTTAGAGCGACTTGAGAACATTGAGCCAGCATCATCCTTATAATCATCCCAAACAGGATCTTGTGCTTGCGCATAGCCATAAGCAGAGCTTCCTCTGCCATAAGGGATGAATAAGAACCAACGCATAGGAGGCTGAGCATCCTCTCTAAATCCTGATTCTTGAGCCATGATAGACATAGCTACATTGATAGGTACACCATACTTTTTATGTACTGAATGTGCTGCGTCATACCAACTATCTTTCTCTTGGAAGATAGAGCATAAATTCTCAGTATTCGATGGAGGTGTGGTAGAACAACCAGTCAGCACCGCTATACTTAAAACAGTAGCTGCTATTGCCTTTAAAGAAAGATATTTTGCCATTAGATTGCGTCGTCGCCCTCTTCACCGGTACGAATTCTGATCACGCGCTCAATATCTGACACGAAGATCTTACCATCACCGATTTTACCGGTATGAGCACCTTCAGTGATTGCTTCAATACAAGCATCAACATCTTCATCCTTAACTACAAGCTCAATCTTTGCCTTAGGTAAGAAATCAACTACATACTCAGCGCCACGATAAAGCTCGGTGTGACCTTTTTGTCTGCCAAAGCCCTTTACCTCAGATACAGTCATACCTGAAATACCACGAGCACTTAAAGCCTCGCGAACATCGTCTAACTTAAATGGTTTGATGATAGCTGAAATTTTTTTCATATTTCGACCTTATAGCTAATTTGTCAGTGTTTTGAAAAATATTTTGTGTATTTTACCACTAGAGCCCTTATTTAATAGGGGGCGCACGTCAAATTTACATAACACAATTTATCAATTGATAAGACGGCGACACAAATTTTTGTCGCCTATATATAAGAATAGGTTAAAAAAGCCAAAATTAAAGCGTCAAGAAAAAAATTAATAAGATTAATACAAGTAGGATTTGGCTATAGATAAGGGCTTGTAGATGGAGTGTCAAAAATTAATACATTTTTCGTTAATTAATAGTAAAGATTTTTAGTAAGTGGTCGTATTTATAAGTACCTAACGTCAATTAACGAACGTTAGGAAATACAAGAATACAAATTTGGTTTTAAATTCAATTATTTAAGAATTTTGTTTAATTTGGCATAGCACTTGCAATAACTAAAACATCAAAGCTTAAGTCAAATTAAATGGAGTTAATTATGAACACTTTAAATTCTACAACTTTCCGTACTATCAACACTGTTATGATGTGGTTATTCTCCTTAACAGTTTTAATGTTAATCGTACCTTGGCAGGCAGTTTCTGTAGAATTTGCTCAGCGTATCGAAGATAACAAGATCTTCTTATACTTTGCTCTAATCGTTGAGATTTCAAACTTCATCTCTCAGTTAGTAATTGGTTCAATTGCAACCTTTAGTCGTAAGAACACTGCTAAGAAATTACAAGAGAAAGTTGAAAACGCAGTTGCATCATTAGATTTTGCTGAGAAGGCTTTACTACGTGAGTATGTATTACAGCGCAAGTCTGTATTAAACCTACCTGTAACTGAGCCTACTGTTCGTAACTTAATTGACGAGGGTGTTTTAAAGGTTGTTAATGTAACTGATGAGACTACCCACAAAGCAATGGTTATCATTTCAAAAGAAGCTCGTCCATACATCACTTACAAGGCAATTGGTTTAACCTTAGGTAAGATGTCTGATGAGCAAGTATCACAAATTATGAGCGCACGTCCAGAGTATGCACGTGAGAAGTTCATGCAGCCAAACCGCGTATTCGTAGGCTCAAGCTCTGTTAACCAGTTATTCAAAGGCAATAACAAAGAAGAGCAGTTACCTCAGGTTACTGGCAACACACCAGATGCTGCAGCATAGTTTCTAAATTACACTCCATACATTGAGGCAGTAGGTTAACTTACTGCCTTTTTGTTTTTTTAAGCTAATATTAAAAAAGCCCACAATCTCTTGCAGGCTTTCTTTTTATCAAATCTTAACTAACTTATTAGTACTCAATAGAGCTCATCTTTGATAATTTTGCTCTGTCATGCCATGCTTGGATGTAACGACGAGTACCTGTTCTACCACGAGAGCAGATTGAGGAAGTTAGAGTGTAATTACCCTTGTAGTGAACACCATCTAATAGCTCACCTGGGGTTACACCAGTTGCAGCAAAGAAGCACTGATCTGAAGTGATTAAATCATCAACAGTACGAATTGCCTTTAGATCAACACCATCTTTAATGATTGCCTCGCGCTCAGCTTCGGTCTTTGGAGCAAGTCTTGTTAACATCTGACCGCCAGTACCTTTAATACCACAAGCTGTAACTACAGCCTCTGGAGTACCACCGATACCTACTAACATATCAATATCAGCAATAGGATCAACTGCCATTAAAGCACCTGCAATATCACCATCTGAGTGAACCATTACACGAGCACCTGCTGCGTGAATATCTTTAATTAACTGCTCATGACGTGGCTTATCTAAAACGAATACCTTAAGCTCACGAACATCCTTACCTAAAGCTTTAGCAACCTTTTGAATGTTGTCTTTAATTGGAGCATCTAAATCGATAACGCCAGCTGCCTCTGCACCTACAGCCATCTTCTCACAGTAGTAGCTGTGACCTGGGTTAAACATAGTACCTTTTAAAGCAATACCCACAGCTGCAATACCATTAGGACGACCGCCTGCAACACAAGATGTACCATCGATTGGATCAACGGCGATATCAAACTCTAAACCATCACCAAAGCCTAGTTTCTCACCAGTGTATAGCATAGGAGCTTCATCTTTTTCACCTTCACCGATGACGATAGTGCCTTGAATATGTAGTGACTGGAATGCAATTCTCATTGCATCAACTGCGGCTCTATCTACTAACTCTTTATCACCTAAACCTGTATAACGAGCTGATGCTAAGGCTGCAGCCTCAGTTACACGAACTAAATCTAAAGCGATATTCTTATCGGCTAAATGCTGTTGCATAAATATCTCCAAACGAGCTTGGCATAATTAACTTAGGAACAATAAAGAACTTACAAATAGTCAAGTAAGTCATCAATTGAATTTGATGTGGATCATACACTTTTACGGACGATTTTTAAATAAGAAAGGCATTTGCATGGCACTTAAAAAGCAAAATCGCATTAAAGGCACGGATTTTTTGCAACAAACAAAAACAAAGACATTAGAATGTTTGAAGCATGAATTCATAATGGGAAAGGAAGGAAAACATAGAAAAGTACTCAACGAAGCCTATCAACTTTTCTATGAGGATTTGAGAATTAAGATTAAGCAAAATCTTAATTAAGACAACAAAGCTGGAGCCAAGGCTCTAGCATTATTTATAAACGCTCCCATAATACGAAAAACCACCAAGTATGTCTCTTGATGGTTTTGTTGTTCTTACGCGCTATACTTTTAAAAAGACTAAACCGCGCTCATATCCAAACTTAAGCTAAAGGTAACTCAAACTTAAATTCAGTACCTACACCTAAGGTAGAATCTACAGTGATCTCGCCATCTAAGCTTTTAACAATGTGCTTTACAATGGTAAGTCCAAGACCTGTACTGTCTTTGTTAGAATGACTTCTATCTACGCAGAAGAAACGCTCAAAGATACGAGGTAAGTCCTCTTGAGGAATACCAAGACCTGTATCTTTTACGCTTACATACAGCTTTTTAAGATCATGTGTAATGGTCAAATCCACAGTACCATCTTTTTTGTTGTACTTAATTGCGTTATCAACTAGGTTATTTAGGCACTCGGTTAAATAGCGTCTAACAGAGGTAAAGGTAAAGTCTTCACAATTTAAGTTAAGCTTTACACCTTTATCTTCAGCTTTAGAAGTAAGTCCATCAATAACACTTTGAGCAAGTGGAAGCACATTGAGCTTTTCTGTGGTAGCTTTCACTCCAGACTCAATTTTTGATAAGAACATGATGTCGTTAATCATGCTCAAAAGTGCCCTTCCCTCATCTTTGATCTTCTGACCAAACATTGGCAGATCATCTGGGCGCACAATCTTATTTTCAATAAGCTCGGCACGACCAATAATCGATTGCAAAGGAGTTTTAAGCTCATGAGAGACATTTGATGCAAACTCCTGGCGTTGCAACTCAAGCTCTTTATCTTTAGTGTTATCAATTAAAAGTAGCACATAACCTACAAGCTTGTTGTTACTTACAATCTTGTTAAAGATCATGTGATAGTACTTATTTTCGTACTTAATATCTTTTCTAACAAATGACTCACGGTCGATATTGTCATAGATATTTACAAATAAGTTCTCACGGCTTAAAGATAGTAAGTTACCGCCAATCACATCATCATTTACTTTAAATAAGTTTTTTGCAGCCTCATTAACTAAGATGATCTCCCCGCGCTTATTTAAAAAGACAATCACCTCAGACATATAAGATGACATGGTCTTTAATCGCTCGTGCGCAGCTGTTACCTTTGATAAGAGCTTTTTAATCTTCTTTTGATGAGAAGATATTTTTTGTAAAAGTGGCTCTAATTCTGGATAAACTTGATTGGCTAAAGGATTGTTTAAATCAATTTCGTTAATTGGAGCGACGATGCTTTTAGAGATCTTAAAGGCCAAAATTGAAGCCATAATTACAGCCACAATTAAGATACCAAAGATGTGGATAGCCAATGAGCCTGCCTGTGAGATGATATTGTCGGTAGTATAGGCACAGCGCAGGATGTTATCGCCAACTAAGCGCACTGCAAAGTAGAAAGTACGCTTACCTAAAGTTTCTGAATAGCGATAGACCTTAGATTGTCCAAAGTGCTGAGCTTGCACAAACTCTTCACGGTTAGCATGGTTTTCCAAATTGTCTTTTACTTGTGAATCAAAATACACCGTACCATCTTTGTGAATTAAGTTAATACGATATTGATCAATATCAAGTAAGGTCAAATCAAGATCTGGATTTTCTTCAATCACCTTTTTAAGCTTTAAGGTGTAATCTGTTAGTGATTGAGAGTCGGCTTTAATTAACTGATAAGAGCTAAAGCCTAGGGAGGCACCTAGGCTTAGAAAAAGGACCACAATGGTGGTGATAAAAACTGAGTAGAAGATCTTAGTGTTCATCAAAAACAGCCTTGTAGCCTACACCACGAATGGTTTGAATGATATTCTCGTACTGTCCTAGTTTTGAACGCAAGGCTCTAACATGCACGTCGATAGTACGATTCTCACCGTCATATTCAATGCCCCAAATAATGTTTAAAAGCTCATCACGGCTATACACACGACCTGGGTGCTTAATTAAAAGCAGTAATAACTCAAACTCTTTTAGAGATAAATCTAGAGCCTGACCATCAAGTTTAGCGGTATGCTGAGCTACATTTAGACAAATTGGGCCTAAGACAGTATCTACTGCTTCTTCTTTTTCTGAACGTCTTAAAATTGCCTTAATACGAGCTACCATCTCCATAACAGAAAATGGCTTGGTCATATAATCATCAGCGCCTAAATCTAAAGCTTTAATCTTTTCGTACTCAGCACCGCGAGCTGTTGCCATGATGACAGGAATTGACTTAGTCTTAGGGTTTGAGCGTAAGCGCTTTAAAACTTCAACACCAGATAAGTCTGGAAGCATGACATCAAGAACGATTAGATTTGGAGTTTTCTCACGTAAGCCTTGGAAGAAGGATTGAGCATTTTCAAAACCTACTGCCTCAAAGCTCATAGAGTTTAAGGTGTACATCTCAAGCTCACGGATATCAGCATCATCTTCAAGACAATAGATTAAATTCATATCAATACTCCAAAATTATTCTTCGCTTAACTTACCAGTTAATACAAACTGTGTTGATTTTGCCACATTACAAGCATGATCACCAATACGCTCTAAATATTTTGCGATCATCAGAATATCTAGACAGAAACCGGCGTCATCCTTTGAATGACGAATTTCTTGAACTAAAGCTGTTCGTACCATAGCAAAGTACTTATCTACAACACTATCGCGCTTTAAAACTTTACGTGCTAGCTCATCGTCATGCTTTATAAATGACTCGATGCAACCTTTAACCATAAAGATAGCCTCTTCAGACATCTTCTCAACTAATAACATGTCATCACCTTGTGGTAAGGAGAAGTCAAAGGTTGAGATAATTTCTGCAATGGAAATAGCCTGTGTACCAATTCTTTTCACGTCAGCTACTAACTTTAAAGTAGCTGAGATAATTAACATATCGTGAGCAACAGGCTGTTGGCGAAGTAATGTTTTGATACACAACTCTTCAATTTCACGCGCTCTAGCATTTAGATCATAGTCTCTTTTGTAAATGCTTAAAGCTTTTTCTTTGTCATGAGCCTTAAATGCTTCAAAAGCGGTAGTTAAAGACTCTTCACATACAGTTGACATCACTACTAATAGATCAGAGATGTTCTTTAATAATTCATCTAATTGATTACGCATAATTACATCCTAAAGTTTGATGGTGCTTAGAATAACTACTAACCAAAACGACCGGTTACGTAGTCCTCACAACGCTTATCCTTTGGCTTAGTAAAGATATTGTCAGTATCATCAAACTCAACTAAGTCACCTAATAAGAAGAAAGCAGTCTTATCTGAAATACGTAGAGCCTGCTGCATGTTGTGGGTCACAATCACAATGGTGTACTTTTTCTTAAGCTCTACAGCTAACTCTTCAATCTTGCCAGTTGAAATTGGATCAAGTGCTGAAGTTGGCTCATCCATAAGTAAAATTTTTGGCTCAACAGCTAAGGCACGAGCGATGCAAAGACGCTGCTGCTGACCACCTGAAAGGCCTAAAGCTGAAGTTTTAAGTCTGTCTTTTACCTCATCGAAAATAGCTGCCTGCTTTAAAGACTTTTCAACAATGTCATCTAAAGCTGACTTATTTTTAATACCGTGAATACGTGGGCCATAAGCGATATTGTCATAAATAGACATGGCAAAAGGATTTGGCTTTTGGAAAACCATACCAATGTCTTTTCTAAGAGCTGATAAATCAATTTTAGTGTTTACTAACTCTTGACCTTGATACACAATAGAGCCATCAACTTTTAGATTGTCAATTAAGTCGTTCATACGATTTAAAGAACGCAGAAATGTTGACTTACCGCAACCTGATGGACCAATTAAAGCGGTGATCTCGTGCTCTTTAATCTCCATATTGATATTGTGAAGGGCATGATGAGTGCCGTAATAGAGGTTAAAGTTTTTTACATCAATAATTGTTGGGTTCATTTAAATTCTCTTTAATTTTTTAATATCTTTTGTTCTTAACACGCTTAGATAAATAACGAGCTGTGTAGTTGATAATTAGGCTCATTAAAAGCATGATGGCAGCAATCACGAAAGCTACATCAAACTGACCTTGCTCTTTTGCATATACATACAAAGCAACGGTCATGGTAGAGCCAGAGTTTGACAAGCCGTCGATAAATCCTGCTATCTTGTGAGCAAAACCTGCGGTAAATAAAAGTGCAGCAGACTCACCTAACATACGACCTACAGCTAAGATACAGCCTGTAACAATGCCGTCGATACAGCAAGGAAGTACTACAGTGTAAATTGAGTACCACTTATTAGCACCTAAAGCTAAAGCACCTTCACGGTAGGACATAGGCACAGAATCAAGTGATTCTTGAGTAGTTCTAATAATGGTAGGTAAGTTCATGATAGTTAAAGTTAAAGCACCTGCTAAAAGTGAGGTCTTTAAGCCCATATACTGACAGAACACCAACATGCCTACTAAGCCGTAGATAATTGATGGGATACCAGCTAGTGACTCAATTGCGTACTCAATAACAGACTTTGCTTTAACGTTTTTAGCGTACTCACTTAAGTAAACAGCAGCACCTACACCTAGAGGCAACACAAAAACTAAGGTTGCAATCACGATGTAAATGGTATTTAAAATATCTGGTAAGATACCGATGGTGTCATTGATGTAGCTAGGCTTTGTAGAAATTAACTCCCAGCTTACAAAAGGAATTGCACGTACTAGTACATAAAGAATAATAAAACCTACGATAAATACGGTAAAAGCGGTAGCGCCATAAGCACAGGTCATCATCGCCTTAGCGTAAAGATTACGTTTTAAAGAGTTATCCATTATTTAGAGCCTCTCTTTTTAAGCACTAAATTTAAAAGCGCATTTATAACCATGATGAAGACAAATAGTACTAGAGCAATTGAGAATAGCGCCTCACGCTGCAAACCATGTGAGTAAGACATTTCAGATGCAACTGCGGTAGTTAAAAAACGCACTGACTCAAATAAATGAGGCATGTTAGCAACGTTACCTGCAACCATCATTACAGCCATAGCCTCGCCGATGGCACGACCTACACCTAGAACTACAGCCACACCAATACCGCGGTTTGCTGCAGGAATTACAACCTTAAACACAGTCTCAATTTTGTTAGCACCTAAGGCAAGTGAGCCTAACTCATACTCATGAGGCACAGCTTCAATAGCGCCAATTGATACTTTAATAATTGAAGGTAAGATCATCACTGCAAGGACGAAAATTGCAGCAAGTAAGGATGCTCCATCAGGTACGTCAAAGATCTTTTGAATGCCAGGTACTAAAACCAACATACCGATGAAACCGAAAACTACAGATGGGATACCTGCTAGTAGATCAACTACTGATTCAACAGCTGCTTTTAATTTTTTAGGAGCAAATTTAGCTAGATATGCTGAAGTGAAAAAGCCTACAGGTAAACCTAAAATAATAGCACCTACTGTACCGTATACAGAGGTTAGAATAAATGGCATGATACCAAAGTATGGCTCAGATGCTGTTGATGCCCACTTAGTACCGAAGATAAAGTCTGTAAAACCAATTTTAAAGATGGCAGGAACGCCACTTATTAGTAGATATAAGCAAATCACAGCTACAAAGACGATGTTTAGGTAACCTAGTACCGTAAACACGCTAAGTGCAATTCTATCTGAGCATTTGCGATGATTATTTTGCATATACAAAAAGGCAGGGGTGTTGCCCCTGCTCCTTAATATTATCGTAATGATTAGTTTTGAGCTGGAACTACGCCTGCTTTTTCAATTAAAGGCTTAGCCTCTTTTGATAAAGCGTAGTCGATGAAGGTCTGAGCATCCTTTGATGGAGCCTTTGTCTTGTTAATTACGAATACGAATGGACGCTGTAACTTGTAGCTCTTATCTAAAACGGTAGCCTCAGTTGCCTCAACGCCGTTGAAGGTTAAAACTTTAACTTTATCGTTTACAGCAGATAATGAAGCATAACCAATTGCGTTCTCGTTTTGACCAACGGTAGTGATCACATCACCAGTTGAGGTTAACTCTTGACGATATTTGCAGTTATCCTTAGTGTGGGTTACAGATTCAAAACCATCACGAGTACCAGAACCTGCCTCACGGCCAATTAGAACTACAGGAGCATCGTTACCGCCTAGCTCTTTCCAGTTCTTGATCTCGCCTGTAAATAGCTTTGATAACTCTTCAGTCTTAATATCAGTTAGTGGGTTTGCCTTGTTAACTACAACTACGATACCGTCGTATGCAACATCAATACCCTTTAACTTCTGCTCTTCATCTGACTTTAAAGCACGTGAAGATAGACCAATATCAGCACGACCTTCAAGAGCTGCTGAAATACCAGAGCCAGAACCAGTTGGGTTATAGGTTACATCAATACCATTGCCTTCAAATGACTCGATTAGAACGCCCATTACCTTTTCCATTGAAGTAGAACCATCGGTAATAACAGCAGCGTGTGATACAGAAACCATGCCTAAAGCTAGAGCTAAAGCTGAAAGTGACTTTTTGAAATTCATTTTTAAATCCTCATATCTTTTCAACACCTACTAAGATACAAAGATTGTGTTAAGGCAAAAGTTGTGAATTGTTAAGAATTGGTTAAATTATACTTAATTATGTAAATTCAATAAGTTAACCATTTTAAAATCTAAAATAAATCTCTTTTAACCTACAAAAAGTGACAATTATTAACAAGTGAAAGCAACCCCCACTTAAAGCTTCGCTTTTGAAGTGGGGGCTTCTTTGCCTTTTTTAGAAAGTTGCCTTCCTAATTATGAGCAAAGTTTCTGCTTGATCCGTTTACCCTTTCATTGCTGATACTCTACACGGAACTGCTAGTTTCCTAGCGACAGACTATCCCTGAATTTCCTTTCAGTTCAACAGCTTTAATAGGAGCTGTAATACCTAATAATCTCATAGCCTCATCTCGAATGTTCTTGGCTGCGTTCGCGTCGCGGTCATTGATGGTGTGGCAGTTAGGACATTCCCATTGTCGTACAGATAAGTCCTTAGTTATTGGGAACTTATTATGACAATGATTGCAGGTTTGAGAGCTTGGGAAGAATCTATCAACTTTTTCAAGTTTACCACCTCTGTCATTGAGCTTGTACCCAAGTAGAGAGGTAAAGTAAGAGAAGGCTACATCATGGACAGATTTACCTAATTTAAATCCATCTTTTGATGCCATGCCTTTGAGGTTTAAAGTCTCTATTGCAATTACATCATAGTTGTTAGCTAAATAAGTAGTAAGCTTATGCAAGTAATCTTTGCGTTGATTAGTAATTGCATAATGTATCTTATTTACCTTACGTAATTGCTTAAAGTAGTTCTTTGAACCTTTCTTACATCTAGATAGTTTTCTCTGCTCTTTAGCTAACTTCTCTTGTTTCTGTCTAAAAAACTTTGGATAGTTAGCGCAAAAGCCTTCTGAGTCTACATATAAGTCACTCATACTAAAATCTAGCCCTAATACAGAAGAAAGTATCTTAGTAGGTGCTTGGATTTCGTACTTAAATAAGATACTTGCCTTGTATGTTCCAATAGGGGTTCTAAATATGGTGACACTTTGAATTTTTTGTGCCCAATCAGGTAGTTCTCGATGTAATAATATATCGATAAGTCCTACCTTAGGGACTTTTAACTTATTACCTATAAGTTCAATATTGTTGTTAGTAAAACTTGTGGTATAACTTGGACGACATTTACCTTTCTTCTTAAATCTAGGCTTACCGCTTTTGTTTTTCTTTGATTTATTTTCTTTATCTTTAATCCACTGTGCAAATGCTCTATTAGCGTGTTGTTGTACATTGGCAAAAGCGGTGCTATCTGGCTCTTTTAAGTAAGGATAGATTTTCTTATAAGGTGCAGGAGTAAAGTCTTTATCAATATTGTACTTTTCGTAGTAAGCTAATTTGTCAGCGATGATTAGATTGTATACTTTACGGCAACAGCCGAAAGTCTTCTCAATCAAGAGCTTTTGCTCTTCATTTGGGAAGATTTCAAATTGCAAAGCACGTACATGCTTTGAATTATTACTTTTGCTATATGCCATAAATTCTAATCTTACTGAATACTACTTAATAATCTATTTGATATATTACTTACTTCAAAATAATAATTAGATTCTACACAATAAATCTGCTTATTTCAACATCTTTTTCGATTCATCCCCTAGCTATAGAGCAAGGGGACTTCTCTCAAATAAATGTTAAAAAGTACCATTTAACCCCTAATCAATATCGTACTTTAGCTAAATCTAGTAACGCTGAAGAAAAGTAACAGCTTCTAGAAAAGTACAATCAAAATTATGCAAACCGCCACAAAATAGAAGGCGCTAACTAAAAGAAAATTATCCTATCTAATTTCTTTGGGTTTCTTAACGGCAATTAAAAACAATAAACCAATTGCCGCTAATACTGCATCAACCATGTAAATTGGTGAGTAATGATTATTATCAGCAATACCAATTAAAGCACCACCTACCACCTGTCCACTGACACAAGCATTTAAGAACAAGGATGTGGCCTGTCCTGGGATATTTGGAAGTAACTCTTGAAAGTACACCATGCCCATAGCGTTAACGGTCGCTATGAAAAAGGCTGGCAAAATAGCAATTAACATGAACATTAAAGGTCGTGTGGTAAGAGGCAACATCACCATAAAGATAAATAAGGTAATACCGCCTGCGACCATGATCTTTTTAAGACCAATGCGCTTTGATAATCTAGCTGCTAAAAACATAATTGGAATTTCAAGGAAAGCTGCTAGTGAGTACACATAGCCTGGCAGCTCTTCAGGGAGCTTAAGTTCATGGGTGATATACAAAGGAATAGTTGAGGCGTAACCTGTAAAGGATGTGAACATCACCATTACCGAGATAAATAAAAAGATCACACTTTTATTATGTAAGATCTCGCCTTTTTGACTTTCACTACTGTGTTTTTCCTTTTCAACTTTAGGCATCAAATAGCTCATTAAAGCTGCGATAAAATACAACACGCCACAGCTTACAAACAAGGACTCATATGAGATATTAACTACCAAAAAGTAAGCAACCGGTGGTCCCATTACCCAGGATAAAGACGCTAAAGCTCTTAAAGTCGTGGTAAAGTTAATTGAGCTTTTTAGATGCTTAATACCATACTCACGAGCTGAAGCAAAGATCTGAGAGTAACCTACTTGAGCTAATGAAAAGCATGGAACTACTACTAAAAATAGCAACCACACACTTGGGATATAAAAGAAAAAGGCATTGGCAATCACACCAAAGCTTGCCGAGATGGCAATGATCCTAGAGCGGTTAAAGCCCATGTCGGAGATCTTGCCGGCAATCTGGGTGGTTACCACCATAAAAATTGGCAAAATCACATAGTATAGAGAGATTAACGAGGTACTTAAGTGAAGTTTGTCAGTTAAGTACAAAGCCATAATTGGGCTTACAACAGAGGCGGCAGTTGGGATCAAAAGCGCCATGATAATATAAATGTAGCGATAATCTTTCATAAAGGTGATTATAAGTTTTAATTGAAAAACCACCACTAAAAGATCATAAATTCAAGAATTTACTACCCTTAGGTGGTGGTTAGTTACATTATGTAATTATAATTTTGTGATGATACAGCCACCACATGGTAGCTTGTTACCCTCATAAAGGTGATTAAATAAAATGATCTCATTTGCAGTATCAACAGTTTGTGCTGTCTTATCTGCATTTAGATAAACCTTAACAGTCTCATCAGTACCTACCGCCTCAAATACTAAATATCTACCCTCACAGGTTAGATACTTAATCTTTGCAGATGACAAAAACTTGTGGGCACCACGAAGCTTTAGTAGGGATGATACTAAGGCAATAGTAGAATCGTGCTTACCTGATTCCACCTCATTCCATGGCATTGGACGACGATTATCAGGATCGTCCCCTCCTTCTAGACAAATTTCAGTGCCGTAGTAAATGCAAGGAGAGCCTGGCATGGTAACTAATAACACAAGCTCTTGTACCCACTTATTAAAGTCAAAGCCACAGCGGTTAATAAAACGGCTGATGTCATGACTGTCTAAGAGGTTAAAATTGCAATGATTCATTTGCTCAGTGTAAAGTGAGTAGCAATAGTTCATCATGCACTTAAAGTCATGAGCACTCATAGAGTCATCGCAGAAGAAATTACTGATAGTCTGCATCCAAGGGTAGTTCATGACAGAATCGTACTCATCACCTTGCATATAAGGAGTTGAGTCCACCCAAATCTCACCTAATAAGAAGATGTCATTCTTTAAATCACGAAGCTCTTGATGCATACGCTTTAAGAAAGCATGAGAAACCTCATTACCTACATCAAAGCGAATACCATCGATGTGCCACTCTTTAATCCAATACTTGCAAACATCTATGCAGTAATCTTGTACTTCTTTATTGTTAGTATTAAATTTTGGCATGTTATCAACAAAGGCGAAGGTATAGTAACGACCATCTTTTGTGCTGCCTTTGAAGTTAAAATCGTCTTGATTTACAAAGTACCAATCATAGTTCTTTGAGTTTTTACCGTTCTTGCACACATCTTGCCAGGCAAAGAAATCTACACCTGAGTGGTTAAACACGGCATCAAGCATCACCTTAATGCCTAAGCTGTGAGCCTTATCAACTAACTCTTGTAGCTCTTCATTAGTACCAAAATCAGGATCGATTTGATAGTAATCTGTAGTGTTGTACTTGTGATTTGATGGAGATAAAAACAATGGGTTAAAGTAAATACCGGTGACACCTAAGTTCTTTAAGAACTCTAATTTGCTCATCGCACCTTTAATATCACCACCGTAGAAGCACTCATGCTCAATGACCTTAACATCCTCCCATGCTTTTAAAGGATGGCTTTTTGCTTTATCTGAGCCTTTGCAAAAACGCTCTGGGAAGATCTGATACCAGAAAGTATCTTTTACCCATGCAGGAGGATTAGGAATATCTGCTTTGTTCATCCAAGCAAACTTAAAGTAATGGCGCATTACCTTTTCATTATCAAAGTACTTTTGATCAAATAAGCCATTTTCAAATAGGTAACGCTTTTCACCATTTTGATAAACTTCAAAATAGTACTGAAGACGCTTATACTTTGGCTCTAAGGTAATTGACCAAATATTCTCTAAAGGAAGCTCTTTATCTAAAGTAAGCTCAAGTGGCTGACCTGACCATGGAAGTCCCATTCCGCAACCAAAGATATAAGGATCGTCTTGGACAATTACTACTCTATCAATGTCTTTATTGGTCTTAACATTGATAACTAATTCGTTTTCATTTAGACAGTAGCAAAAGGTACCGCCACAGACATGAGAAATTGATAATAGATTCATAAAGATACATCCCTTAATTCATGATATGTAGGAATTGTAAGCAATAACCTTTCCTCACTCTTGACCTTTTCTCCGAAATTTTTAACACAATCCTCTGCTTTTTATAAAATTTGCTAAAATTACAAAAGAGGTAGATTATGACAAGAGAAGCTCAATTTGAAGGTATACAACACGGCTCAGTAGAATTTCCATTTGCCTGGTATCACATTAGAATTCCTGAGTATTTCTTAACTTATCCTGTGCATTGGCATGATGAAATTGAGATTGTGTATTGCATTAAAGGCACATTTGAAAATACAGTTGGAACTAAAGTTATCACCTTAAATCCAGGTGACTTTGTCATTATCCCTCCACAGGAAATTCACTCTAATCGTGTAATTGCAGGGCATGAGGCTGAATTTATCACCATTCTCTTTGATTTAAGATTTATTAAAGCTCACGCTCGCGCCGATAGTATCTACAACACCTACATTGAGCCTTTTAGGTTACTTACACGAGAGTTTTCTCCTTACATTAAAAAAGACTGCCCTTTATGGCATCAGATCATGCCTTTTTACAAGTTAATTAAAGAGGTACACAAAGATATCAATGGAGCAGGACGTTTGGCAATCTTAGGAAGTCTTGAAAACATCATGTACTTTCTTTGTAACAGGTCAATTTACGGCGTTATTTAAAAGTTTTTAAATCCCTCGTATTATGCAGTCATTGGCGCAAGCTGCTTGTTAGTGGTCCAAACCCAAATAAGTTTTTGAAAGCAGATCTTTGTTGGTACAAAGGCTTAAAGTAGAGCATCCTAGGTAAATGCATAATGCAAAGCTTTAAGTTTTCAATATAGAAAAGCAGACACTAACTTAGATTAAGT
>Ga0310695_10003248_pt1 | contig 32323 bp, 22 predicted proteins | sample RumenRJG_04DNA_FD_203882 | JGI IMG/M metagenome (GOLD analysis project Ga0310695, IMG submission 203882) | Bovine rumen microbial communities from Lethbridge, Alberta, Canada - RJG_04 (v2) (version 2) | ecosystem: Host-associated > Mammals > Digestive system > Stomach > Rumen | place: Canada...
ATTCTTAATATAAGTTAATTATTATTATCATTTAATTATTAAATTTTTTTTTAAAAAAATTCAAATATTAAATAATGCTAAATTATTTATATTTCTAATAAAAATATTATATATATAATCAAAAAAATTAATAAAAAGAAAAATTATTATTTGGTAATACAAAAATTATTATCAAAAATATTAGATCCATCAACAATATAAAATTGAATTAAATTTTATATTTTTTTATATACTCATTTATATATATTTATTATTAAAATAAAAAATATGATATATTTTTATGATATTTTATTTTTATTATTTTATTAAATAATGAAAAATCACAATTATAATATATATAATTAATATATTTTAAATATCTTATTTAATAATCACATATCTATAAAAATGATTTTTATAAATCACTTTTATATAATTTTTCCAAATTATTAAATTAGATTAAAAACTACTTACATATAAAATTATTGATAAATTAATTAATTTTTTTAAAAATAATAACTTTAAATAAAAAATGACAGAAACACAAAAAGAAAAAAAAGCATATATTATAAGTAAAAATGTAAACCCAGATGAAATGCGTGAAGTGATAGAAAATTTTGAAGATCCTTCAAAGTATTTATCATTAGATCCAAGAATAGTAGTAGGATTACTTCCTTTTAAATCGAAAAAACACCCACTTCCAAATAATTTAACACATCAAGAAAATATAACATCAAATCTAATAAATATATCAAATGAAAATAGAAAAGAAAAAGAAAAAGAAAAAGAAAATATAACATCAAAGGAAGAATATTCAGACAATAATAAAAGACCACAAACATCATCAGAAATTATTATTAAAAAAAGATTATGTAAAACAAGACCACCTACAACAACAAATAAAAAAAATATAGTATCCTCATCTAATAATATAAATTTTATAACTAATACAAATTTAAATATTCGTCCATTAAGTAGTAATATTCATTATCAATTAAAATCTAAAGATGAATTATATGATATATTTAATAAATCAAAATTAAGGGAAAAAGAATTTTTATCAGAAGGAACTAATAAATTAATACCATCAACAGCAACAGAAAATGTTAAAGAAAATTATAAATATCAAGAAAAATTATTAAAATTACAAGAAAAGGATAGAATAAAATCAGCTAAAATATCAAAAAAATTAAGTAAATCATGTCAAAGAAAAGAAAAAGATTTATTATTTAATAAAATAGAAGAGCATAGATTAAAAAAGCAAATGATTGAAATATTAGATCATGAAAAACCTATTTATGAAAAATATGGAAACAATTATTGGATGTTTAGTTTAAGAAGACCTAAGCATTTAGATTATATTAGAGTTAATTATATTAATGTTGGAACTCCTGAAAGAGAAATTTGGAAACCAATGTTAGAATATCCTTATAAACCAGTTGAAATTATTCAAAATCCTAAAAGTTTAATTGAAAATAAATTTTCTAATGTTATTAATGAAGATTATTTTTGTAATGAAACTAAAAGATTAAATTTTAAATTACCTGATATGAAAGGAATTAATCAAATGAATATTGTTGGTAAAAATTTAATGAAAGAAGAATTTAAGAATTTAAATGAATTATATGAAAATATTCATAATGAAAAAGTAAGATTATTTAAAGATCCTTTTGAAGAGAAAAAGAATTATATGAATGATTTAATTTGTAAACAAAAATATGATAAACCAAATTTACAACTCTGTAAATGTACAACAAATTCAGCAAAAACAATAAAAAAATTAAAAAAACCCCCAAATGAATATTTTTATTAAATAAAAAATATTGTTTTAAAATATATAAAAAAATACAATATTTAAATCCTAATAACATATAAATTAATATATAAAAGATTAAAAAAAATTAAGATTATTACTTTCCTTAATCTCATTTTCACAATTATTGACCTTTTCATAACTTTGATGGTATTCATTATCATTATTAATCAAATCATTTTCATTTAACCATTCTTTCTTTTTCCCATTTTCCCAAAAACCATATTTAATACTGTTTTCTTTTGGATTAATGTACTTTCCGAAACCATCTTGTTTGTTATCTTTCCAAAACCCAATATACATTCTATTATCATTCCAAATATACATACCAATTCCATTTTTTTTATCTTTCTTAAACTCCCCAAAATATTTCCTCCCATCTTTCCAACACATTTTCCCATTACCTTCCTTAACATTATCAACAAAATCCCCTTCATAAATTCTCCCATCATTATAATAATAAACACCTTTTCCATTAATTTTATTATCAAACCAATTACCAACATATTTACAACCATTACTCCAAATATATTCACCTTCACCTTCTTTTTTTCCCATATTATAATTCCCTTTATAATAAGAACCATCTTTCCATTCTTCACTACCAAATCCATGTTGAACATCATTAACCCAATTTCCTTCGTATTTTGTACCATCTGCACTAATGAAAACACCTTCACCATTTGCTTTATCATCTTTCCAAAAGCCTTTATATACATCCCCATCAACATGATAAAATGTTCCATATCCATTTGGTTTATCATTTTCCCATTCACCATCATATTTTGCTCCATCATTCCATTCTTGTATTCCTTTACCATGTCTTTTACCTTTTAATATTTCTCCAGTATATGTTGCATTTCCTATTTTTAAATTTTCTACATATTTTATACTTGAACTAATTGATTCTGAAGTTTCTATATTTTTTGTACTTAATTTTGAATATGATGGATGGGGTTTATGGTTTATTTTTTTTTTTTTTTTTTGAAGGTATTTACGAAATTGATTTTGGATTAGACGTATTTTGTTTAAATGAGAATTTAAAAGTCTAATTTGTTAAAAATTTTATTTTTAAATTATATTATTTTATTATACTCTGATTTTTTTATTTCTCTACGGTTTCTTGGATCTTCGTGTCTTAATATTAAATCTGTCATTTGATTGAATTCCTCATCTATGGCACAATTACAGCGGGAACATTCTTTTCCCATTTTTTTATATCTAATAATTCAATGAAAAATATAAATTATATAAATTAGTTTTTTCATATATTAAAATTTATTCTAACAAAAAAAATATTTTTTAAAATACCTTGAACTATAAAATATAATTTTATATAATAGAACAATTACAACAACTTTTTTTAATTGTGATTTCATTTTTAAAATTTTGAACATTAAATTTGTTTAAATAAACTTTTTTTACTATTTCTAAAAATGCCTCATTACATTTTTCCCCAGTCATTGCACTAGTTTCAATATATTCAATATTTTTTTCATTTGCATATTTTTTGGCTTCTTCAAATTTAACTTCTCTTTCATTTTCTAAATCTTTTTTATTCCCAATTAAAATAATTGGAATATTTTTTCCTTTAATATTTATTATTTTATTATATTTATTTTTTACAACATTAAAAGAATTTTTATCTGTTAATGAAAATACCAATAGAAAACCTTCTGATGATTGTATCCAAGTATCAAAAAAATTTTGATAATCTTCTTGTCCTGCAGTATCAATTATTTCAACTTCTATTTTTTCTTCAAAAATAATAGGATAAAATTTATAATGATCTTCTAAAGTAGTATCAATATCATCTGCTATTAATTCTTTATTTAAACATTTATAAGTTACTGATGTTTTACCTACAGTACCACCACCTAAAATAGCAATTGTTAATTTTTTATTATTATCTTCATCATTATAATGTAAACTTGTCATTAATTATTTAAATTTTTAAATAATTTTTTTAATTCAAAAAAATAAAAGTTAAAAAAATAAAAAATAATCAAAAATGTCAACTGATGAAACTGTAAAAATTATAACCTTAGGGGAATCTTCTGTAGGAAAAACATCAATTCTTGCAAGATATGTTGATAATATATTTGATATAAATATGATTTCAACTTTAGGAGTTGATTTTAAAAGAAAAACAGAAATAATTGATAATAAACAAATTAATATAAAAGTATGGGATACTGCAGGACAAGAATGTTTTAGAAATATTCAAAAAATATATTATCATAATACTGAAGGTGTATTATTAGTTTTTGATTTAACTTCAAAAAAAAGTTTTGAACAATTAAATTATTGGATTGGAAATATTAAAGTTGAATGTCCTAGTGATGTTGCAATATGTTTAGTTGGAAATAAATCTGATTTAATAGATGAAATTGAAGTAAATGATGATGAAATTAATAATTTTTTAAAACAGAATAATAATTTAAAATTTTTTAAAACAAGTGCAGTTAATGGTGAAAATATAAAAGAAATGTTTCAATATATTTCAAGAGAAATTTTAGAAATCTTAAAAAAAAAAAAAGCTGATAATAAAAACAAACCAAAGAATATTCAAATGACAAAAACACAATTTAAATATAAAAAAAATATATGTTGTTTAAAAAAAAATTAGATAAAAAATAAGTTTAAAATTAATCATTAAAATATAATTATTTAAAGAAATGTTGAAAAAAAAAGGAAATATTTATATGGTAAACAAATTAAAAGTTATAAATAAAAAAATTTAAAAAAAATATATAAATTTTATAATATATTTTCACTCCTACAAACAGGACAAGATAATTTAACATTTAACCAATTTTTAATACAATTCCCATGAAAATAATGATGACCTGGACAATTTAAAATAATAATATCTTGTCCTAATTTAATGTCTTGAGCACATATAATACATGGATTACAATGATTTATAGATGCTGAAATAGTGGGAATTCTTCTTATTATTTCAGGATCTATTCCAAAATGAGAAAAAAATTGATTTGGAGCTCTTAAGAAATAACATACTAAAATAGGAAATGAAACTCCTATTAATATTATTTTTAATATTTTTTTACATATGATTGTTATTCCTAATAATGCAAAACAAAATATTAATATTGTTGGATAGATATTTTCATCAAAACATTTTTTATTTCTTTTAAAATATATTATACATGTGATTATTATAATACATAATCCTAAAATATCAATAATAATTGCTAAAATCGTAGTTATTTTTTTTAATTTATAATTTGATGAATAATATATTAATATTATTACTCTTGAAATACAATATATTAAATTTAATGAAAATAAACTAACCATTAATTTTATAAGGGTAGAAAATTGTTTAGAGCAAAATGTTTTTGTTTTTATTAAAGCAATAATTGAAGCAATTAACTATTTTTTTATAAATTTTAAAAATATATTATTTTACAAAAACTATAGAAGGAAATAAAATAACAGAAATATTTTTAATTTCTTTTTGAGTTATATCATTTTCAATTGACGCAATTGATAATTCATCAATATTATTATTATTATTTCCAAAATCTTCTACAATATCATTTTCTTCCATATTTAATAAACAATTAAAAAAAATATTCTTAGAATAAAATAGCTAATTATTCATTAAATATAATGGATTATGATGATGATATTGATTATAAGTCAGAAGATGATTATGAAAGTTATGGTGAATATGAAACAGTACATAATGATGAAGAATCGGAAAATATAAATAATCAATATACTGTACTTTCTCAACTTGATTTAGAAATAGCAAGAGAAAAAGAAATAAAAGAAGTAATGGATAAATTATATTTAGATAGAGATAAATCAATTTTAGTTTTAATATATTATAATTGGAATATTGATAAAATAGAAACCAATTGGTATGATAATGTAGAAATAAATTCAATAAAATGTGGAATAACATTATCTAAAGAAACAGAAAAAAAATTATTAGATGAAGGAGCAGAAAAATATTCTAATATTTGTTCAATTTGTATGAGTGAAAAAGATGATACTTTTAAAAATTTAGATTGTGGACATTCATTTTGTAGTGATTGTTGGAAAGATTATTTAAAAGAACAAATAAAAGATTTATATTCAATATTATCAACTAAATGTATGCAACATAATTGCCCATTAATAGTATATGAAAGATTTTTTTTTGAATTATTCAAAAATGAAAAAGATTTAATAGAAAAAGTAAAAAAAGGAATAAGAAAAAATTTCATAGCTAAAAATGATGATATAAAAGAATGTCCAAATCCATATTGTACACATTGTATTAAAACCTCAATTCATTCTTTAGGTGATTGTCAATGCTTTTGTGGTACTATATTTTGTTTTAAATGTTATAAAGAAACACATCGTCCTTGTTCATGTGAAATGGTTGAAAAATGGGAAAAAAGAATAAAAAATGAGAATGAAAATGATATTTGGATTAAAGCAAATACTAAAGAATGTCCTCATTGCCATCAAAAAATTGAAAGAAGTTATGGATGTAATTATATGTTTTGTAATCCCAAAGCTGGTGGTTGTGGTAAAGCTTTTTGTTATGTTTGTGAAGTTGATTGGGCTAAGCATAGTCAAGATCATTTTAAATGTAATAAATATACTGAAGCTGTTAAAGCCAAAGAATTACAAGCAGATAAATTAAAAAAATATTTAAAAAGATATGAATTCTATTCTGATAGATATATTAATTATAAAAATGCTGTTAAACAATGTGATGAGAAATTAAGAAAGAATTTAGAAGAAAAATTAAGTTTAATGATTGCTATAAAAAATATCCCTTTGAATGATTTAAAATTTATATCTGAAGCTTTAAATACGATTATAAAAGGAAAAAGAACTTTAGAATATACATATATTTTTGGTTTTTATATGAAGGATGATAAAAATAAAAGCATGTTTGAATTTTCACAATCTTATCTTGAAAGATACGCTGATAACTTACATCAATGTTTAATAGGGGATATATTTAATCAATTAATTCAAACAGAAAATTACGAAAACTTTAGCCAAATGTTTAATGAATTTAAAAATAAAGTTTTGAATTTGTTTAGTGCTACAAATAAATATAATGAAAATTTACTTATTGAAATTGAAAATAATTATATGAATTCTATTGATGAAAACTTATTAAATGAAAATTTGAATTAATTATTAATTGAAATTTTTACAATTAAATTTTTTAATAATTATATATATTTTAATAATTATTAAATTTAATAAATTCTAAAATGAATACAGAAGGAAATATGACAACATCTTCATCATTTCGTTTTAATGTAAGTTAAAAAAAGAAAAATATATTTACTTATTTTTAACAATAGAAAATTGCAGATATGGAAATTGCAAAACAAAATTTGCAAAAGTCAAATGAATATGATTATAAAAAAATAATTAATGATTATCAGTTACATGATGCTATTGATAAAGGAAAAAAGAAAAGATTTCAATCATTGGTTTCATTAAATAAAAGGTATAAACCAACAGTTGAACATATGAAAGAAGTGGTTATTGAGAGAGAAAATAAAAGAGTTACTCAAGTTAAAAAAGAAATTAAAGAAAAAGAAAAAAAAATTCAACATAATAAAGAATATTTAGCAAAAGAAGGAAATGATATTTTAAAAATTAAAAAAATTAGAGATAATAGAGAAAAAAAAGCTTTAGTTGAACATGATAAAGTTTTAGAAGGGTTTGAAAAAAAAAGATTAAAAGAAGCACAAAGAACTGAAAATAGATTAAAAGAATATGAAGATAATTTAAATGAAAAAAGAAGAGCAAGAAATGAAGATTATAATGAAAAATTAAGAAAAAGTTATCAAGAACATGAAAAAAATTTAAAAATTAGAGATGAAAGATATGAACAAATGATAAAAGAAAGAGATGATAAATTTTTTGAAAAATATACAAATGCTTATTGGAGTAAAAAAAATAGAGCAAATCAAAGAAGAGAAAAGAAAAATAATCATTTAAGACATTTAGAACAAATAAGAGAAATGAGAGAAGAACAAGAAAAATTATATATGAAAAAAATAAAAAAATTTCAAAAAAAATTAAACGATGTAGCAAAAAGAAAAGAAGAAATTGAACAAAAAAGAAAAGATGAAATGGAAAAATTAGCAAGAACTCAAAAAGAAAAATTTGAAAGAGTACAAGATAATTTACTAACATTTAAAGAAGAAGATGATGAAGATAGAGAAGCAGTATTAGATTATCAAAGAGAACTTGTAATTAATAAAGCAAATAATAAAGATATTGCAATGGAATTAAGAAAAGCAAATGCAAGAGAAAAGGTAATTTTAGCTGATATGGAGATGTATAAAATGATGGGAAAGTTTAATAAAGATATTAATAAAATTCAAGATCAAAGTATGCTGAAATTATCTAATAATAGAAGAAAACAAATGTATAAAGATTTACTTAGAGAGGAAGCTGAAAAGAAGAAAAAAGAAGAAGAAGATAAAAAATTTCAAAAATAAAAATAAGGGTTAATTTAATTATGTAAATTTGAAGATTTATAATTTATTAGTTTAAGTTAAAAAAATGCATTGGTTTAATTATATTTTAATTTATCAAATATTTAAATTTGTATAAAAACAAAATTAAGAATAGTTCTTAAATTAATAAAGATTTATTTAAAAAAAATAATTTTTAAATATTTATTTTAATTAAATAAACAATGGACAAAGTACTTAAAATTCATAGAATAGAGAATAAAAATCCATCACAAAAAGTAAAAGAAACTTTTCAAACAATATTAATTGGGAATTCAAAAGTAGGAAAAACTTCAATAATTCAAAAATGCCTTTATGATAATTTTTCAGAAGTTTATCAAAAATCTAAATCTTATAATTTATTTTGGACAAATTATGAAATCAATAATGATTTATTTTGTCTTCAATTATGGGATGTTTCAGGAGATGAAAAAAATGTGACATCAGTAACAGGAAATTTTTATAAAAATTGTAATTGCGCATTTTTAGTATATTCAATAAATGATTTTGAAAGTTTAGATAGTTTAAGATATTGGTTAAATGATTTAAGAAAATATGCAAAAGAAAATATTGTAACTATTTTAGTAGGAAATAAAACTGATATTAAAACTGAAAGATTACTTTCATATGAAAATGGTGAAAAATTTAAAGAAGAAAATAAATTAGATCATTTTCTTGAAGTTTCTGCTAAAACAGGTGATAATATTGAAGATTTAATAAAAAATACTATTGTAACTTTATATTGTCAAATTAAATATTCTACTAAAATATATGAAAAATTAAATGAAAGTATTGATAGAAAATCAAATGTACATATAAAATTTAGACCGAGTCAACTTCAAAATAGAGGATCAATTTTTGATTCTAAGAATAAACTTCCTAGAATAAGTATTGAAGAAAATGAAAAAGAAGATGAAATTGATGAAGAAACTGAGAGGAAAAAGAAAACGAAGGTTGGATGTTGTTTCTGTTAATATAATTATTATTGAAAAATAATTAGGAATAGATATTTAGATTTTTATTTAAATCTTTTTGAAAATTTGAACATATTATAATATTAATTTTTAAAGAATATAAAATATTTTAAATTTAATTATATTATAAAAAATAATATAAATAATATAAAAAAATTTTATAATACACTTCCTTTTTCACCTTCAGTTTCAATAATTGATTCTAATTTATGACCAGAATCTTTTTTTAAATCATTTTTTGCACTTTCAATCCTATCATTTTTATTTTGTTTTTCCCTAGCAATATCTATTTCATTAAATTTTTTATTAATTTGATCTTTTAAATTATGCTTAATATTATTTGAATTAATAAGACTTCTAATATCACTACCAATATATTTATATAAAATTGCACAAATTTCAACAGCAACTAATCTACAATCAGGTTTTTGATGGAATAAGCTAGGAATAATTAATTCGACAAAAACATTATACCAATCCCATAAACTTTCATCAATACCATATTCATCTAATACTCTTAAAATAATTTCTAATCTTGCAAAAAGAACATTCCATGGTTGTTTATCAGGTGTTACTCCATCATTATTTTCTACAATATCCATACATGCTTTAACTAATTCTCCTACATTTAATGCTGGATGTCTAAAAATATCAATTAAAGTTCTTAATGTTAAATCTCTTTGTTTATCATTAAATTCTGATATTTTTTTTATAAATATTGGTAAAAAATATTTTATTGATTTTTGAATGAAAGCAGGATCAACATCATTTCCACAAACTGGAGGAGCTAAACATGTTTGTAATATTTTAAGTCCATCTAAATAAATTTGTATTACTTTATCATCAGATGCTAATTTTGCTACTTCAATTGAAGCTCTAAATAAGGGAAATGATTTATCTATAAATCTTGGAAGAAGTGGATTTTGAATATATTCAAGAAAAGCTTTTACTGCAGCTTCTCTCATTTTCCAATCATCACCAATTAATGCTGAATATAAACGAACTCCTGTTACTGTTAAAACTCCTTGACGATGAGCTCTACGTAATTTATTTATATCTGGTGGAGGTATTTTTCCTCCTGCATCTTTTGCACGTGGAATAAAGTATGGTTCTAAATCTTTGTCTCCTTGATTATAGTCTAATTCATCCATAAACTTTTCAGTTTTATCTATTTCTTTTTTGATTAGTTTTATATCTTGATTTATATAATCATCGGTTCTAGTTCTTCTATCTCTTCTATTTGTAGGTACATTATTACTAAATTGACTATTATCTGTATTTGTATTTATATTCTTATTACTGTTTATCGATTTTTCTCTCTCTAATCTTTCTCTTTCTAATCTTTCTCTTTCTAATCTTTCTCTTTCTAATTTTTCACGTTCTAATCTTTCATGTTCAAATCTTTGTCTCTCTAAATCTTTTTGATGTTGTATATCAGCTAAATAATCTTCAGGTCTCATTAAACTTATCATTTCTTCATATCTTGAAGTTTCATATATTGCATCAATATTATCTCTTCTTGCAGCTAATTCATCTCTTTTTCTTCTTAACATAATACATGCATCATAATTTTCTTTACTTTTTGCAAATTGTAATTCTCTATCACAATTTAATATTTCATTTCCTAAATAAAAAGTTTGTTTAATATCTTTTTTTATTTTTCTTAAAATTTCATAATCTTTTGTAGCCTCAGCTCTTCTAGAAATAGTTAATAAATCTCTAATAGTAATTTTGGTTTCTTCATCAACAGGAGCAATATCATAATTTTGGTCTTGAACTAAATTATATTCATCATTAATAGGTAAACCCATTTCAATAAGGACTCTATCAACACTAGCATTTTTAGCTTGTGGATCATATTTACTTGGAATATTTTCATTATAATAAACCAAATGATCAATTGGTTTACCAAAAAATTTTAATTGGGCAATTGAAACTTGGCCAAAGGGATTTGATTGTATTTTAATATTACCTCTTGGGAAAACTAATTTTACAAAATTACCAATTCCTTGAACTAAAATAGTTTTCCCTTCTTCAGTTATATTAAATTCACTTTTTAATTTAACATATTTTGTATCATTAAAATTTCCAACTGTACCATCACCTAAATAAATATCAAGTTGTGGTATCGGTCTATTAATTTTAGAACTAATTAAAACAAATTTTAAATCACTTCTATGATTTAATCGTACAAAAACTTCTTCTGGAAAATTTCCTAAACGAGAATTTTCCCATGAATTTTTTGTTGGGAAATTATGCATTAATAATTCTTCAATTGTTGTTCCTATCATTTCACTTGATACAGATACTGGATGAAATGGTATGAATTCATAAAATTGTCGTATTGGTTCATTTTTTTGATTTGTATTAAGGGATGGGATTATTTTATCCAATACTTCTACTGTATCTTGTTCTGGGAAATAATTTTCTAATGGTGATTCACTTACAAAATAAGACATATTTGTTTTTTTTATTAATTGTTATTTTTAATATTTATTTAGTAATAAAAAATATTTGCTTTTTTAAATTAATTAATATATATATATAATATTAATTTTCATTTTTTGATTGGAAAAAATAAAAATTGTTTTCATCAACTTGAAATGCTGCAATTGGAGAAATACAAATTGGATCTTGTAATTTACTTATAACTTCCTTATTAATATATATTTTATTTTTTGAATGATTTTGAGCATACCATTCATGTTTATCAAAATCAAAATATATAAAAACATGCTTTCTAGATACTCTTTGACCATGTCCTAAAGATATAAATTGAATATCATCTGTTATAGTTGGGTCTTTTGTTTCTACTTCTCTTCCTAAATAAACTTTTGTTTTTGTAATAATTTTATGAATATTTGGTCCTTCTATTTTTGCATAACCCATTTCATTCTCTATACTTTCATTCATATGTGATATAATAATTGATTGTTTTTTTTAATTTTAAATTAATTTAAAAGACAATGATTTAAAAATTAATTAAATTTCAAAAACAAAAAATGTTTTCGTGAACAAAATAATGTATTTCTTATTTTAATGTTAAAATATTAAATATGAATTAATTAGCAAATGAATCTAATTTATCATGTAAAGTATCAGAAATATTCCATTTATTTATTCTAATATCTTCTAATATTTTTAAAGCAAGATCTTTTTCCTTACCTGGAACTTTTTTTAATTCTTCATTTATCATTTCCTCTTTTTTTTCACTTAATAAATTAAAAACAGTTTGAATTAATGGAGATTTTAATCCTATTTTTACTGCTTCATTATAAGTATCAAAAGCAAAATTAAAATCAAATTTATTTTCTTTTTTTTTATTTTTATCATCTTTATCACCTTCTTCAAATAATTCTAATAAATCTTTTAATTTTTGTTCAGCTTGTGATTTAAGTAATAAAACAGATTTAATATCATCTCTTCCTTTTAAAACTTCTTCTTGTTTTTTCTCTAATTTTTTTCTTTCATTTAATATAGTATCATACAATTTTTTATTTACTTCAATATAACCAGTTTTTCTTAATTCAAAATCTTCTTTAGTTTCAGTTAATAATCTTTCATTTTCTTCAAAATATTTTGTAATCTGTTCTTCTTTTTCAAAAGCAGTTGATTCTGTATTTAATTGTTTTTTATCTGGAGCATAATCATGATCATAAGTAATACATCTGTTATCAAATGCATAATATAAAAAGTTTTTAATATATAATGAATAATGATTTTCAGCTGGTAAAATTTTTTTGTTTAAATTAAGATATGTAGTTTTTTTCTCTTCTTTTTTTTCTTCAACTACTTCATTTTTTCCTTTTTTATTCACATTTTTAAGTGGTTTTTTTATATTTGTATTATTATCAATAACTTCTTCTTTTTTTTTCTCTGTTCTTCTTATTCTTTGTGTTTTTAAAAATTTTCTTTCTTCATCATTTAATTCATCAACATTTTTTTTTTGTAATATAAATCTTCTTCTAGAATTTTTTGCCTTTTCAGCTCTTCCAGGTTCTTCAATTTCCCATGCTTCAATTACTTTTCTTTCAGCATCTTCTTTATGAGTATCTTCACAAAATCCTAAATTATTAGAACTAAAAACTTTTATATTCCATCTTAATGTATCTAAATTATCAGGTTGTAAAAATTTTTTTGATAATTCTGTTTCATCTAAATAACAATATAATCTATATGGTTTATTTGTTGGAACCTCTTCAGTAGGATTTTTATCATTTTTTTTACTTGATTTATTTTCTACTATTGGATTTCCTTCAAATATTAAATTATGTAATGTTATTGTATTATAAAAATCAGTTTTGTATATTATTTTATCTTCTTTATCATATAATTCTAATTTTAATCTAATTGGTTTATCAATGGGTAGTTCTTTTAAATTATTATTATTATTTTCATCATCGTTATCAATTTTTTGTAGTTGAGAAATTTTTATATTTAATGAAGCATAAACCAATTCACCACTAAAAATATATTCTTTAAATAAAATAAAATGTTTATTAGTCTTATATTTATCATGAATATCAAATGGTGTAACATGTTCAATATTAGCTAAATTAACTAATGCTTTATTCACTTCTCCTGGAACTGCAGTATTAGTTTGACTTACATCTAATTTCTCATCTTCTGGATAACTTAAAATTTCTATATCAAAAGTATCAGCTTCCACATTATAAGGTGGAACACATGTTATAACAAAGAAATATTCATTAGGTTCTAATTCAAAAACATTTTCAAAAAAAATATTTTTTTTTTTATTTTCATTTCCATTTTCACAAATAAATAATTCAATATATTCTTTGAAAAAGTAATCTTTTGTACTAGTATTTATTACAAAAAATTTAGTTTTTGTTTCTATTTTTACAGAAACTCTTAAAAGAACATAAAGTTCATTTTGAGGTAAATTAGGTTGTTCAATAGTAAAAGTTTCTTTTGTATATCCATTAAATCCACTTAAATAATCACTATATTTAATTGGCTCAATTAAAAAATCAGTAAAGAATTTCATATAAAAACCATTTGGATATAATCCTCCAAGGAAAATTAAAAAGTATTCATCTTTTATATTTAATTGATCAATATGTTTACTACCAAAAAATGATTGTAAAGTTATTAATTTTCCTTCTTCAAATCTTTCATCTTTTTTTAATAAAAGAAAATGAATAGCATATGCAATATCTCTTAATTTAAATTTATCATCACTATTAACAGAAAAATTAATTATAATATTAGATTTACTAGTATTTTCATTTGGAATTAAATGTAAAACTTTATTTTGAGGATTAACTGAAAGAATATCTTTAGTATCATACCACAAATTATCCCAATAAAAATTAGTTTGATAAATTTTAGGATTATTTAACATAATAAAAGAATCAAAGCATTCGAAAAAGTCTTTAGGTTCAACCCAAGAACCTTCATTTCTAATTAAAGGTTGTTTAGGTTGATTATATTGTTCAGTATTATTATTAATTAAATGCATATATACATCTTTACTCCAAGTATAAGGTTTTTTTTTTTTATGATGTTCATGATGTTGTCCATGATGTTCTTCTTCATGTTCATGTTCGTGTTCATGTTCTTGTTCATTTTTTTCTATTTGCAAATGCATTATTTCATATACATGTTCTAAATAATCAATTGGTGGAAATTTCCATTCATTGACTAAACATTTTTTTGTCATTTCTATTTGTTCATCTGTATGTTCTTTTAAAAAATTTGGATCTGATACTGCTGAATTATGAATTTTAATTGAATAATACTTTTTACCATTTTTTTTTAAACTTTCTATTCTTTTGTATTTTTCTTCTTTTTGCTTTTTTTTTATTTCTTTTAATTCATGTATATATTGTTTTTTTTCTTCTCTTGATAATTGCTTGAAAACATTATTTGAATTGAAATTTTTTAACATTGCTCTTAAATCACTAAAATCAATTGGTAATAATCTATTCATATTAAAATAATTATTATTAAAAAATTCTACAACATCATAAATAACACCAATAAATATTTTATCCATAAATAATTCAATTGCTTTTTCATGATGAGGTATCATAAAATGAATTTTTGAAGCTCTTGATTTATTTAATGCATTATTTGAATTTTGATTAATAAAATGAGTTTGTTCATAAATTTGATTTTCTTTTTCTTTTTCCTTTTCTTTTTCCTTTTCCTTTTCTTTTTCTTTTTTAGCTTTTTTTTCATCCTCAATTTGTTTTTTTACATCATTAGATAAATTATTATTTGCATTAATAGTTTTAAATCTCATAGAGGAACGTCTTCTAGATCCATTAACTTCAACTTTTTCTAAATTTTCTTCTAATTCATCTACTTTTTCCATTTTTATAGAAATTCTTTTATTTTTTTTTTGAATTGTAACAACATTATCTTTATTTACATGGCTTTTCATTGAATTCATTCTACTAAATGCTTTTTTTGCTGATGGATTATATAATTTTTGTGGTGGTAAAAAGTCTTCAATTTCTTCTTCATCATCTTTTGTTATTTTAACTTCTTCTGCTTTTTTATAACAAAAAATAAAACAATTTTTATTTATATAATTCTCATCTGATAATGCTTTTTCAAGAAAAATAAGTTTAGGATCTTCTTCTTCAACAATTGTTTTTTCTATATTTTGATTTGTTTTTGTTTTATTTGGATTTGTATTATTATTTTGAGAATAATTACTATTTTCAAATTTTGATTCGTCTTTTTTTTCTTCAATCATATTTGAATCAGGTTCATATTTATTTTCATCTTTTTGATCAATAACTTCAAATATTTTATACACATTTTTTTCTTTAATTAAATCTATAAATTCAGGAATATATCCTGTTAATGAATAAAAAACTTCAAAATCACCACATTCTTTAAAAGATTGAGAAACAATTTTATATGAATATAATTTAAAAATTGCTTTTGCTAAAATAGCAGGCCAAATTTCTTCTAAATTATCACATCTCGGTAAAAAAAATTTATCATTTTTATCAGTTGGCATTCTATCATCAATTTCAATTTTTCTTAATTTTCCAAAATGATATAGTTTAACCCAATAAATTCCTTTTTCATTATAAATTGGAACACCATTTTCTTGAGGATAAATTCTTTGAAAAATTGAAAAATTATAGTTAATATCAATAATATTTCTATCTCTTATAATTTCAAAAATAGAAGCAAGCCATCTACAATATAAAGGATATCCATCTTTCATTCTTATTCTACTAGGATTTGCTTCACTTATTTTTAATTTTTCTGTATTTACTTCTGTTATTGTAGGTTGCAAATTTTTATTTTTTTTTTTTTCATTTTTAAATCTTTCTATTTCTTCTTGTTCATTTTTAATTCTTGTTTCATATTCTTCATCAGTTTCTTGTCTTTGAATAAATTTAACAACAGTTATATTTGGTTTTGTTTTAATGATATTAAAATAATCTTTATAAATTGCCATTCCATCATCTTTTTCAGTATCAAATTCGGAATCACTATTATCACTTTTAGGTTCTAATAATCCTTCTTCTATCATTTTTTTTCTTCTTTCTTCTTCTTTATATTTTTCATGTACTTTTTCACGAAAAGTATTTGGATTTTTTTTTGGAAAATGTTTTTTAATATCAACATCTAATTTATTTTCAATTATATAAAAATTTGGTCTTGACCATTTAATTTCTTCATTTAAAAAATCTTTATATAATGATTTTGGAAGATAAATTCTTTCAGCCATAGGATCATTAAAAACTTCTTCAGGTTTTTCTAATAAAGGTGCTTGAAAGGTTGCAAGGTCAGTTTCATCTAATGGAAATTCTTCAAAAAGGGGATTTGGAATATTTTCTGGGGAATAAACTTTTTCTACATTTGAAGGAAAAATTATTGGTGATGGTTCATGAATATGTTGATAAGATGATGGTATTATATCTTTTAAAGATTGAGATTCTTTACCTTTTGGATTCTTATCTTTTTGGTTTTTTTTCATTTTTTATAAAATTAAAAAAAATAAGTAAATATTTTATTAAATAAGTGTATTATTATTTTTAATAAATAAAAAAAAAAGTTTTTTCTTATTTATATATAATTAATTTTTAATTTAATTTAATTTAATTTATTAAGATTATATTCAATATATTTTATGTTTTTATTTAGAAATTTATTTTTTAAACATATTCAATAATAATGTCACAAATTCAACAAAATCAAAATTCTACACAAAATTTAATAAATCCTATTCAAAATATAAATTATCAACAAATTCAAATCCCAAATAATGAAATAAATTTAAATTCTAATAAATTAACTGATGAAAAATCTATAACACAAAGTTTTTATTTAAGAAATTTAATTCAAAGCAACGATATAAATGCATTATCTCAATTTTTACAAGACAATAAATTATCAATGAAAACTTTATTAACTGGGATTTTTATATTACTTCAAAAATATGAAAAATCTGATTTAATTTATAAAATGTTTGATTTATTATTTTTATCAGGTGCAGATATAAATGCACCAATTATTTTTATGAATCATAGAAAAACAATAGAAGAAAATGAAAAAATTACAATATTAATGTTTGCAATAATATTAAACGATATAAAACTTATTAAAATAATATTAAAATATAATCCAGATATAAATAAATTGGATGCAAAGAATAGAAATGCAATTGTATATTCAGTTTTATATGATAATAATGATAATCCAGATATTATATCATTATTAATTGAAAAAAAGGCAAATATAAATTCACTTATTGAAGAACCTATAGATAATTTATATGAAATTCATTCTATTTTTACTTTTGCATGCTTTAAAGGATTTACAAATATTGTTAAAGTTTTATTAGATAATAAAGTAAATGTAAATTATCAAACTAAATTAAAAGGTGAAACTGGACTACATTTAGCAGTTCTATATAATCACTTTGAAACTGTCAAACTACTATTAAATAATAATCTAGTTATTGTTGAACAAATTGATAATAATGGAAAAAAACCATTTGATATTGCAAAAGAAAAAGGAAATAATGAAATTATTGATTTATTCAATAATTATTATAATATAAAAAACAATATAGATAATAATTTACATATTAATATGTCAGCTCCTCCTGTTATGAATAATAGTTTTTTAATGAATAATAGCAATACTTTTATTCATAATGAAAATTATGAAGAAGAAAAAGGAAAAGATGTAAATATAAATTATTTAAATAATTCATTAAATTTATTAAGTCAATCTCAAAATTTAAGTATAAATCCACAATATCAAAATAATATAATAATGAGAGATATTAATCATCAAAACAATAATTTATATAATCCGTTAAATACTAAAAAAGAAAAAAAAAATATTTTATCATTAAAAGATATTAAAGAACTTAAAAATAAATTTTCAACAAATATAATTAAAAAAAAACAAATTAATAATTATAATCTTCAAATACCAATTGAATTTATAAATAATAATATTATGATAAATAATAATTATATAAATCAAAAGGAAGAGAATTCAAAATTAAATAATTTTATTAAAATTTCAAATACACCAACATTAACTCTTGATTTAACAGATAAAAATATTGAAATGGAATTAACATTAAATGATTTAAAAAATCAATTAAAAGAAACAGAGGAAGTAATAAAAAAATATGAAAATAAAAAGGCAGAAGAAGAACAAATAATAGAATCACTTTCCCAAAAATTAAATGAAAAAGAAAGAGATTTAAAAGAATTAAAAACAGCAAATGAAAGAAATATAATCCAAATAGAAAAATTAAAACAAAAAAAAAATGAATTAATATCAAAAATACCAAATTCATCAGATTTACAAAGCAAAAAATTAACATTAAAAGAATATAGAGATGCAAAATTTCTTCCAGCAAAATATGATGAAGATTTAATATTCCATATATTACAAAAAGATTTATTAGATTATCAAAATTATATACAAGATCAAATGTCAAAAAAAAAATATATAATAGAGCAATTAATTGCAAATATTCAAATGTCAATTAATGAAAGAATAGATGATATTGAAGTACAAATTTATGGTTCTTATAGAACTGGATTAAGTCTTCCTTGGAGTGATATTGATATTATTTTAATTAATAAAAATAATCTTTTAAAAAATCAATCTGAAAAAATTTTACGTCAATTATGTTATTTATTTACTGGAAAAAAATGGATTAATTCAATGAAATTTTTAGAAAATCTTCCTATTCCTTCAATTACAATTGTATCTTCTTCTGATTATGGAAGTATTAATATTGATATTACGGTTCAAGATGATAAACATAATGGATTAAAATGTGTTTCTCTAGTTGAGAGTTATTTAAAAGAATATAGTGCTTTAAGACCAATAATTTTGGCTTTAAAAACTATTTTAAAAAATGCTAGTTTAAATAATCCTAATTTAGGTGGTTTAAGTTCATATGGATTAATTTTAATGGTTGTTTCTTATATTCAAAGTAAAAGAGATTCAAATAATTATGAAGATGATGATAAAGATATTATAGGGAAAACATTTCATGGATTTTTAGGTCATTATGGAATATTTTTTGATTTTAATAGATATGTCATATTAACTTATCCTATTAAAGATAATAATACACCCATAATTGATAATGATACTATTTTAAATTTTGATCAAAGTCATGATTTAATTATTGTAGATCCTTTAAATAATAAAAATAATGTTGCTCAAAAGACTCATCAATTTATGAATTTAAAAATGGCTTTTATGATAGCATTTATGGTAACAAAAGAAGATTGTGAATGTGGATGTCATTATGGAAAAGCTAGTTATATTCATTCATTAAATAATACTGAACATTGTATTTTGAAAAGAATGTTTAATTCGGTCAAAAGATTTAGCGATAGTAAATAAAAAATAAAAAATAAAATTGAAGATTGCATATTAATATATAGAAAAAATAATAATATACAGTTATATTATTTTTATACCTTAATTAAAATAATAAAAAGTATTATTTATTCATACTGAGATTAAATTCTTTAAAGTTTCAGCATATTTTGAATTAGAAAAAAAACCTAATTCTGTCACACAAATTTCTTCTATTATTTTTAAATTATTTTCTTTAATATCTTTTTCATCACTTATACAAACAACCAAATCACATAATTCATTTACTAAAAATTGTAATGTTTCTCCACTTACATCTATAACTTTAATATTTAAATTATTTTTTTTAACCCAATCATTAGTTAAATGAATATATTCAGTATATAAATATAATCTTTTATTATTTTTTTTTATTAATTCAATATCAAAATCTTTATTTGCAATAACTGAAATTTTTTGATAAAGAAAAGGACATTTTTTTTTTTCTTCTTCATTTGGAAAATTAATTTGCTCATATATTAAAGGATGATTTTCTAATATATCTTTATAGCATATTACACCATCACAATAACCATAATCAAAAAATCTAAAAACATCTTTTGGTTTAATTAAAAAAGCACATATTTTAAAATTTTTGTCTTTTAAAAATTTTGCATTAAATTTCATTGATCTTTTGCCTCTTCCTTCAGAAATATCTTTTTCCAAAAATATACCTTGTTTATTTAAAAAATCAAATCCATCTTTTTCATTAATTTCTTTTAAGCAAATACCTAATTTAAATTCTTTTGGAATAGGATTAATTTCATATTTTGGTTTTGATAAAGTAAAATGTCTTCTAGTTAATTCATTAAAAATTTCAGAAACTGGAATATTACATGAAACACAATATAAAGTTAATAAATATATTAAATCACTAATGGTTTTTATTTCATTTTCATGTAATATATTTGGATTTACTTGTAATTCATTTACTTCTTCTAATAATCTACATATCAACCATTTTTTATTTGTCATTAATTTAACTTGAAAATCTAGTTCATTTAATTTTTTTTCATCATCAAAAGCTTCTTTTATTATTTCTTCTAAATATTCCATTCCTCCTTTTGATGGATTTCTATAATTAAAACAACTTTTAGCATCTTTAGAACAATAATTTCCTCCTTCTACAATATATAATAAAGATGTTCTATCACAATTAAATGATACTTGTATTAATTTTTGTTCATTTCCACTTTCACTTCCTTTAATCCATTTTTTATTTTTTGATCTTGAATAAATTATTAATTTACCTCCATCAACAGTTTCTTTTATTCCACTTTTATCAGAATAAGCTAAAGATAAAGGTAAACCATCTTTTCTCATAATAATACAAGGAACTAATATTGGAATTTCTTTACTTTGAAATTTTTCTAATTTTGAATAATCCATTATATTACTATATAAATCTCCTAAAGTAAATAATTTTGTCCAAAGAGCAAAACCAAATTGAGGTGAAACATTCATATCTAATAAATTTTTTACTTCTTCAATTGATTTTATACCTCCTGCAATTACTAATCTTGTTTTCATATCATTTTTTTCTAAAAAATTTTTAATAATTTTAACCTTATTCATATCTATACCTTTACCAGTTCCTTCAGTATCATGGAAAGTAATAGTTAAAACATTTAAATATTTTTTTTTTTGAAGTATAATATCAAATAAATTTATTTTAGTTTGTTCAGTTCTTCCTCTTAATAATAAATTATAATCATTATCAATATCCAAAGCAATAATTAATCTATTAATTGGAATTTCTTCTATTAAATTACTATTAATTACACTTGTTGATATTACAACTCTTTTTGCATTTTGATTTAAATATTCTAATGCAATTTCTTTTGTTCTAACACCACCAGCAATATAACAATGATATTTATTACTTATTTTTTTAATTAATTCTCTATTATTTCCATTCCCTTTGGCTGCATCAATATCTACAATTTGAAAATCATTATTTATGCTTAATTCTTTTGCTCTTTGAAAGGGATCTCCATGCTCTGTTACTACATTTCCTTTATTTACTAATACTGCTCTTCCTTTACTTATATCTATTGTTGGGATTAATTGAAGTTTTGAATAGGAACTACCAAATTGTTCAAATTTTATTTTATTTAAGGAATCTATCATAAATTGTACTTTTTATTTATTTAATTTAATAATATATTTTATTATTATTTTTTTTGAATAAATTTAAATATTCAAAATGAAAAAAAAATTTTTTAATATTAATTTAGTCAAAAAACATGATAAAAATTGTTCAGGACCTTTAACTCAAAGAGATTTTGGAACAAATTTATTAAATAATGAAAGTGTAGATGACTTTGTTTTTAGTAAAACATTATCAAAATTATTTTCTCACAGAAAAAATAATGATTTCAAAAAAAATCGGGATGATTCATTTTTATCAACAATTTCAAATAGTAAAGTCAAGGAAGAAATGATTAATCTAAGAGATGATATCAATAAAAAAAATTTTAAATTAAAAGAATTAAAATTGGCTTATTCTAAATTAACAAAAGAAAATAATTCTATAACTAAACTATTAGATGATATTATTTCTAAAAGTAAATTAATTGAAAATCCTATCAAATTAAATAGATGTAATAGTCAAAAATCAGAAGTTAAAATGACAAAAAGTACATATAAAAAATTAAAAAGAGTTGATAATTTATCAATCTTAAAAAATAAAATTTTAAAAATAAAAACTAGAATTAATTTAGTTAATTCAGAAAGGAAAGATTTAGAAAAGCAATCTAAAATAATTAAATTAAAAGAAAAAAGTAATGTTTTATTAGAAATTACAAATCAATATGAAAATTTGAAATTAAAAAATGATATTTTAATAAAGAAAATATCATTCGCAGAAAATGAAAACCAAAATGAAAATAAAAGTTTAGAATATGCAAGATCAATCTATAAAATATATAATAATGAAAATAAAATTTTAGAAAATACATATAATTTACTTAATCAAAAAAAAATAATTAAAAAGAAAAATCTTGAAATAAAAAATGCAAATGAAAATAAATTAAAATATCAATATAATACAAGCAATAATATATTAAAAGAATTAACTTTTGAATTAAATATTTATAAAAATAATATAAAAGAATTATCTGAACTAAAAAGAAATAAAGAGAATTCAAAAAAAATAATAAAAGATAATAAAATAATTTTGAATAATTTAATCGAAGAAAATAAAAAATTTAATATTATTTTTGAACATTTAAAAACAAATCTTCAAGAATTGAAAAATAAATTAAATGAAAAAGAAAATATATATATAAAACAAGAAAGTATTTTGAATAAAGAAAATGAAGAAATAAAAAATCAAATTATCTTTTTGAAAGAAAGTATATATGAAGAAAATATTAAATTAGGATATAATTCATCTTTATTAAAAAAAGAAAAAGGGAAAAATAATAAAGATTTAAATATAGAATCAAAAATAAAAATGAAGCATAATTTCAAAAAGCCAAAAAGGAAATTATGTTCATCAATTAATTTAAACCAAAAAAATAATATTGAATTAAAACAGAATGATAAAACAAAAGACATATTATCATATTCTTTTATTGATGGAAATAAAAAATACAATAAATAATTTAATGGTTAATTAATTATTTTAATAATTTTATTTATTATAATTAATTTAAAAAATGGATGAAAAATTGGTTGATGATAATTCAAGTGCATTAAATAATGAAATACATCAATTTAATATAGTGAATGATAATTTTGAATTAGTTTTTGAAGCATCAAAAAAAAAAAAATGTTGTTGTAAATTTTGTTATTATTTATTTTGTTGTTGTTGTTTTAATTGTTGTCAATCAGAAGAAAATTTACAAAAAAATTTATTTATTGCAAAATGGAAAGATTATGTTCAACATAATAATGAAAAAGAAGATACAGATTTACCATTTTTAATATTAACAAATTTATATACAAAAAATTTTAACAATGCATTGGAACAATTACATTCTATAAGAATTAATCCTAATTATTTAATTAAATTTAGAACAGATTTAGAATTTTATATTCCTCAATTATGTACTTTTTTATTATTTTGTGGAGAAAAAGATTTGGATGAATTTTTCTTATTTTTATGTAGAGCATGTGGTCTTAATTTATTTTTTGCACATCGAGTTCATTGGTTTTTATCTGCAATGCTTAATGATACTCAAGAAAAAAAAAATGAAATTCAAAATATTATATCAATGTTAAATACTTTATTTAAAAGTGAAAGTACTAATGAAAAAACAATTTTAAAAAATTTTTATATTGATAAAGGAGATGAATATATTCAATTAATAAAACAAAATAATTTAAATTTTTTATATAATAATTCAATTTCTGAAAATGACTTTGATGAAATAGATCAAAGTAAATTAACTTTTGAGCAAAAAAAATTTTATGAAAAATTTAAAAAATCAAGAATGATAATAGAAAAATATTCTGACATAGAATTAACAATAGAAAAAAACCATAAAAATTTAGCATTAACCAAAGAAGATGAAATGATTCTACAATATAAATTTAACCCAAATGATTTTTATATTGATATATCAAATTTTAAATTATTAAATAATGATTATAAAATTGAAGATTTTGAAATTGAAGAAGATGAAAATAATTTTGATAATATAAACAAAGTATTAGATTTAAATTTTATTTCTTATTTTTCAAGTATTAATTTTATAAATCATTTATGTGATTTAAGTAATGAATTACCGAAATATTCAGAAGATGAACAAATGAATTTTTTATATGAAGAAATAAATAAAATAAATAAAAAATTACCATGCAATGTTTATTTACCATTTATGTCAAATAAATGTAGACATTATTTTATTCTTCATATTCCATTAAATGGAATAAAAATATTTAGAACTAAAACTAGAGCTCCAATTATGTTAACTTTTGAAATTTGTTTATTAAAAGATATTGTTGAATCTGCTATTAATAATGGTGAAATAATTGATGATTCTAAAAAAAGTCGTTCTCAAACTTTAAATAGTCAATCTTTAATTAATACTTTTAATGATAATAATGAAGTGAAAGATGATGAAATTTTGTTATGTAAACCTTTAAAAGTTACTAAAAATATTTCCTCTAAAACAAAAAAAAATAAAGATATACTTTATGATAATGATGATGAAATTGAATATGAAAATAGTGAAGAAAAAAAATTTAATATGATTAAAGAAAGACTTAAAATTTTTAATTTAAATAAAAAAGGTATTTATTTTAGAAAAAAAAATGCTAATACAGTTTTTGAAAGTATAAAACCAAATATTTTAAATTCAAAAAATGATGATAATAAAATTGAAAAAAAAATAAATGATTTAGAAATTAACACTTCATCTGATAAAAATGAAAATAAAACAAATATAAATGAAAATAAAAATAATAATGATTTAATAAAAGAAGAAAATAACAAAACTATTATAAAAAATAATAATATATCAAATACAATTGAAATAAAAAACTCTTTTGGAGAAACATTTAAAAATAAAAAAAAAAGTATAAAATTAAAAAGTCTTTTTGGTAAAATAAAATCCCATAACATTTTTAGATGTATTATAAAAACAAATGAAGATTTAAGACAAGAGCAATTTGCAACTCAATTAATAAATGAATTCAATCAAATATTCCAAATAACAAATTCACATTGTTGGTTAGATACATATGAAATAATAAGTACAGGAAATAATTCAGGTTTAGTAGAAATGGTGAATGATTCATTAAGTTTAGATCAATTAAAACAAAAATTGAATGGTATTTCACTAGATAATTTTTATAAATCTTTTTTTACTGGGAAACAATATGATTCAGCAATAGAAAATTTATGTCAATCACTAGCAGGTTATTCTTTAGTATGTTATTTTTTACAAATAAAAGATCGCCATAATGGAAATATATTAATAGATATATATGGACATATTATTCATATTGATTTTGGATTTTTATTATCAAATGCTCCTGGTAAAGGACTTAAATTTGAAAATGCACCTTTTAAATTAACTAATGATTTTGTTGAATGCTTGGGTGGAATTAATGGGACTAATTTTAGGAAATTTGTTAATTATTTAAATGAAGGTTTTTATAATATTCATATTCATAGACAGAAAATTATTATTTTAGTTGAAATGATGTGGTGTGGACATGGTACTGGATTACCTTGTTTTGAAAATAAACAACAAACTATTGATGATCTTAAAGAAAGATTATGTCCTAGTCATTTTAATAAAGATTCTCATGGGAATATTGATAAGAAAGATTGTTTTAATTTTGTTAATAGTTTAATTAGTCAAAGTGTTGATAATTGGAGAACAAAATGTTATGATTGGTTTCAATATAAAGTACAAGGGATTTTTTATTAATAATAGTTATTTAACAAAATAAATTAAATATTATATTAATGTTGTACTTACATCTTCTGTTAATTCTTCTGCATATAATAATTTCTTCTTATTTTTGAATATTTTCAATAAATATAACAATAAAAAAATTATTATAATTGTTAAAATTATATATATGATGATAAATATATTTGAATCTGAATTATTTTTATTTGTATAAAAACCAAATAATTTTCTATTTAAATCATATATAAATTGATATTTTTTCATAAATGTTCTTCCTAAAACCCAATCTCTTTTTTCTATTTTTGAAAAAACTATTAAAAAATATATTTGATTATTTTTTTCAATAAATAAATCATTATATGTTAAATTGAAAAATATATTCATTTCATGATTGTAAAAATTTAAACTTGGAAAATCTTTAATATTGATATTTTTATCACATATATAATAATAAGTATTATTATTATTTTTAACAAAATTTTCAAAACACATTTTCTTATCAATAAGTTTCTGAAAATAAAAAGTATATATTTTTTTTTGATATACATCTGTTCCAATTAAGCATCCTATCTCAATATCTAATAAACCAAATATTTTTTCTTCAATATTTTCATTATTTATATAAATTTTAGAAAAGAACATATCCCAATTTTGAAAATAAGTATTTTTACCTACCCTTGAAGTTTTAAAATTATTTTGATCAAATTCTTTTGATGCATAATCATGGGGATATTCACCAATTATTAATTTTCCATCATTAATATTTTTTAATTCAATTGTAAAAATATAATAATCAATCAAATTATTATATTTTAAATGATATATAAAATTTGGATCTTCATAACTTACACTAGGACAAATTCTTAATCCCATAATATTTTTATATGATGAATTTTTAATACCCCCTGCAAGAATAAAAATAAAATTTTCTGCTTTTAAATTATTATTTTTTTTTGTTGAAAAGTAAAAAGTCTCATTTGAAATAATACCATTATTTATATCACTATCATAAAAACTTCTTGATTTTCTATTTGTAAAATATGAGGAAGATTTTTCCTCATTATAAGTATGATTTGAAATATTTTTACCTGAAAAATAAAAATATTGGGAATTATATTTAATATGAATTGGAATATTTTGAATTGGAGTACCTATTCTTATATTTGTATATACTTCTGTTTGAATTAAATTTTCTATAAAATTTAATTTATCTTTTTCTTTGAAAATAATTGGAAAAAAAATATATGATTTGATTTTTTGAAAAAAATTCAAAAATAATACAATAAAAAATGAATTCATTTCACAATAAAAAATTTAATTAAATACTTTAATAATAAAAATGTTTAATAAATATTTTCAATAAATAAAATATAAAATTCCCAAATTTTAATAGAATAAAATAATTTATTCAACAAATTAAATTTTTAATTCTTTAATAATAATAATTATATCCATTACTTTTATATAAAAATTTTTCATTATTATAACCTTCATTTGATTTACTATTTTTATCAATATAATAATAATATCCCCTATTATTATTGAATTTATCATTTTCATTAAAACTAATTTTTAATTTATCAATTTGATTATAATTTTCTGGAAAATCAGGTTTATAATCTGAATAAACAAAAATATCATTATCTTCTTCTATAGGATTTTTAATTAAATAATTTTTAAATAAAAATCTAAATAAAATATTATTTGGCATATGATAAGCCATTAAATTAGGTTTTATATTATATAATTCAATAATTTTATCAAAAATTTCTTTTCCATGACTTTGTTTTTGCATCGTTAAATAAACATAAAAATCCTTAATAGTAAGTAATCTTTTAATAAAAGATTTATTATTAAAATTTTTATCTCTTATTATAATATTTTCAAATCCAAATCTGATAAATCCAATAACCCATTTTTGTTTGATTTTTAAAATTATAAAATCTTGATTTTCATTTGTAAAAAAATTTTGAGAAGAAGTTACTACAAAATTTAATTTTCTTGCTTTACTTGAATAATTACCAATAGTATCAATAATATTATCAATATATGAATGTATATTTTTAGGAATATATTGTTTTGAATTTGAATTAATTAATGAATATCCTAATTTATCACATCTAAATAATTTTTCACAATCAAATGGAAATTCCATTTTTTTATTATTTATAAATTTAATTTAAAAAATGGAAAATTGTTATCGCTGTAAAGAAAGTTATCATAATTCAATAACTTTATCATGCAAACATAAATTATGTTCAAGGTGTATACTACGTCAAATATTGAAAAAAAATTTATTAGAACTTCCTGATAAAGATTCAATTATTTTCAATTGTAAATGTAAAAAAGGAAATATAGATTTAAATTTAATAAAAATTGGTGAAATTGTTAATACAAATTTAGAGGAAGCAAATATTCAATGTGAAAAACATAATATTGAAGTAATAAAATTTTGTAAAGAATGTAAAAAAAATATGTGTGAAAAATGTTTTGAAGGACATGAACAATTATTTTCAGATCATCATATAGTAGATGTAACTGATACAAATACAAAAAATTTAGTAAATACAATATGTAATACACATAATAAAGAATATTCTTATTATTGTAAAACTTGTAAAATTTCTTTATGTAATGCATGTATTCATGATAAAGATATTATTTCAATTCATAAAGATCATGAAATTGAATCGTATAAATCAATTTTAAGTACAATAAATGATAATACTAATAGATTACAATTTAATTCTTATGAAACTTTTATTGAATATATGACTAAAATGGAAGGTGAATTTGATAATAATTATCATGATAATTTTAATAAGAGTACAAAAAGTCTGGAAAATATTATAAATACATTGACAAAAACTTTTGATGATTTTAAAGTAAAAATGGAAATTAAATTTGCAAAAAAAGATTTAGTTATGACAATAATAAAAAAAATATATCAAGTATATTATGATGATATTAAAAAAGTAAAAAATGGTGATAGAAATATTTCAACTTTAAAATTTTTATCAAGAGATTATTCAGAATTTTCAGATATTAGTTTTAGATCTGATTTGGATTTAATAATAAATAAATTAGAGAAAATAAGAAATATTTTAGAAAAAGAAGATATAAGCAATGCAATAAGAATATCATATGCATATTTTTCAAAAAGAGAATTAAAATTAACAACAAAAATAAAAGATAATTTTAAAGATCAAGTAACGGATATAATAGAATTAAAAGATGGAAGATTAGCAATATCTTGTGATGATAATTTAATAAAAATTTTTGATAAAAGAGGAAACAATATATATAATTTAAAAGGACATGTAGGAGGAGTGAGATCATTATGTCAAATTAAAGAAGGAAAACTTGCATCAGGAAGTGCAGATAAAACAATAAGAATATGGGATTTAAAACAAAATAAAACAATTGAAATATTAAAAGAACATAGTAATGCAGTTATTGCATTAAATATTTTATTAAATGACAAATTAGCATCCTGTTCTTTAAGAGAAATTATAATTTATAATGAAAAATTAAAAGCTCAATATATTTTGAAAGATCATTCAAATTGGGTTAGAAATATTATACAAATAGATAAAGGTAGATCTTGCTCTTGTTCAGATGATGGGACAATAAAAATTTATGATAAACATTTTAGAGTTTTGAATTCTTTTAAAGACCATGATATGGCAGTTTTATCTATTTGTTTATTAAGGGATGGAAGACTTGTTACAGGTGATAGAAGTGGTAAAATGATTGTTTGGAATAAAAATTTAACTTATACAAAAGAATTAAAACAACATTCTGCAGGAATTCTATCAATTAAACAATTAAAAGATGGTAGAATATGCTCAAGTTCAGCTGATAAGACAGTCAAAATTTGGGATATTGATTTTAGAAATTTATATGTTTTTAAAGAACATACTGGATATGTTAATTGTTTATGTATAATTAAAGATGGAGGATTAGTTTCGGGAGGTGCAGATGGTATAGTAAATATTTGGACTTAAATTTGTTTTTCAAATGTAAAAATTATTAATTAATAATAATATTGACAATAAAAAATATATAAAAAAATTATTTATTTGAAAAATATTAACTTAATAATTTATTTATAATAATTATAAAAATAAAAAAAATTTGTGAAGAAAAAAGTAAAAAAAATAATTTCCAATTCTTAAAAAATATAATTTAAAAAAATATTTTTAAAAATATTTTACAATTGAATTGGATATGATATTTGTTATTTTTATTTTGGCTTTTTCTACATTTACTTTTCCTTATCTTTTTTTTTTATTCTTTTTTTTGGATTTTTTCATGAGTTATTTTTCCCATTCTAATTTTTTTTGTTTCATTATTAGATTAATAATTTCTTCCTTTTTTAGATATTTTTTCCATTCAATTTTTTTATTTTATCATATAATAGGCCCTTATCTGATTCTTTTTTTATAAATTTTTAAGATTCATTCTTCCTTATTTTATTACATCTTTTGGCTGATTATTATTTTTTTTATATATTGTTTGGATTTATATTATTATTTCAAGTTATATTGTTCAATTAAAAGATTTACTTTCATATTAGTTTTGTTTCCATTTTATTATTTTGTTAATACTATTTTGATAAAGTATTTTAATTTAAATGAAAATTTTTATAGCTAATGAATAAATAATTATTGTTTAATACATTTTTTTCAAATAAACAAAAAATTTACTAATCATATAATTATTTCAATCTCAAGAATTATTATTTTAAAATTATTATCATTTTAATAAATATTGAAATTTAATAATTCTAGTTAATTATTTAAAAAATTTTGTAAATTTTTTGTATTATATATCCAGCGTTTGTAGCTCATTTGGCATTTCTTTTCCATATAAATTTATGATAATAAATACCATTGCTACAAATAATACAAGAATTATTATTGTTAAACAAATATTTTTTGGTTTGCAATTGGATTCATGATTCTTTAAATTAACTTGGAAAATTTCTTTCCTACAATAATATCATTGAACTTTCAATAAACTACATTTTTGTGAATGTTCAATAATTTCACTAATTTTACCTTTATATTCACATTTTTTGAATAAATGATAACCTTTTATATGAAATCCAATGCTTTTTTGAAAATTACATTGATAAATCGAAAATTCACAATTTTTCAAATGATTATTAATTTGAATGTAATTTAAAATTTGTTTACAACCATTGTTCAATTAGGACATTTAAATTTTAAATAATTTAATAAATTTATTTTTTCATAATTCATATGTCCATTAAAATTTTGTTTACATATAGGACATTTATTTGAATATTTTTTGTTCTTTTCAATACATTTTTTACAAAAAGAATGTGGAATATTCGATAAAGAACAACAAACTGGTTCAGATAAAATATTTAGACATATTGGACAAATTATTAATGGATGAAGGTCATGAGGGAAATTAATTAATAAATTTTCATTATATTCACAATTTATTTTTTCTCTTACAAAACAATCTTTTACATTGATTTTATTTTTATTTAATGATTCATAAAATAATTCCTCTTTTGATTTAATTTTTATTTGTTTTGAACCCATTTTATTTATTTTTAAAATTTTAATAATTGATTTGAATTTATTTTTTTTAATCAAATTACTTTATATAATAAAATATATATAATAATTTATATATTATTTCTTAAATATTGTTTAATATAAAAAAAAATAATTTATATTATTCCACTGTAATTAATATTTAAATTCAAGAAATTTAATGGGGATTGGGGATTGGGGATTGGGGATT
>Ga0310695_10003249_pt1 | contig 32321 bp, 45 predicted proteins | sample RumenRJG_04DNA_FD_203882 | JGI IMG/M metagenome (GOLD analysis project Ga0310695, IMG submission 203882) | Bovine rumen microbial communities from Lethbridge, Alberta, Canada - RJG_04 (v2) (version 2) | ecosystem: Host-associated > Mammals > Digestive system > Stomach > Rumen | place: Canada...
AAAGGCGGAAAACAGGTCTCCTATATCGAAATGCTGGAGAGCATAGGCGAGGACGCCCCCGCCGACCCCGGCAGCGGTGTTTGTATTTCAAAGCCTCTTCTCCACCAAACCGTTCCGAATACAAACCCGCCTGACGGAATCATTTTCGCGGGCGGGCTGTTCGGAATAATCTCATACCGTACAGAGAGCCAGAAATGAAAAAAGCCCCCTCCGAGACGTTGAACCGCCTCCGAGGGGATTTTCATTATAATTCGCTTTCCGTTTCCGCGCCGACGTCCTCGCTCATATCCTCCGTGACGGCTTCGACGGAAACCGCGTCGAGGTATTGCGGGAGGTTGTAGACTGCTGCCTCTATGAGCACGTCGAGGCTTTCGGCGTCAATCTGAATCCCCTTGCTTGCGAGGAAATCCAGAACCCACGCTTTCTTGTCTACGCCCGAGCCGTCCGTCCAGTATATCTTTTCGGCGGCGGCGACGGCAGCGTTTACCCACGCTTTGACCTTTTCATATTTCTGCGCGTCCAGGCGGCTCTTGATCCACGGGACGACGGCGGCGACAAACACCGCCTCAATGAGCAGGGCGAACGCCCGGATTATAGTACCGAAATCAATATTCATTGAAACTGTTTCCTCCGTCTGATTTTTCGACCTCGATCTCCTCTTTCTTCTTCACGCGCCCGACGATGATCTCCGTGACCCGTTTCGCCATCATGACGCCGCACTCAATGACGATCCCTCGGAAATACCACTCGATCAAAACCGTTTGTTCCTGACCCGTCACGAGGAAAGAGACGTATTGAGCTATGATAAAAACCGCCGTTGAGACGCCGATCACGAGGACGGCTTTCGTCGCAAACCGTTCCCCGGTCTTTTTCTCCTCCGGCGGTTTCTTTCCGCGCTTCATAGCTTCGAGACTTCCATAATCACAGAATCAAAGCCCTTTGCGGCGAGAGCTTTTTTCCGCGCCTCCGCGTTCTCCCGTTTGGAGTAAACCCCGGAATAAACGGCGGTCTTTCCGTTCACCGTTTCGAGGTAATTGTCAAACCCGGCTGCGCGGAGCTTTTTCGAGTAGTTCACGGCGTTGGTTCGGATTGCGAATAATCCGACCTGTACTTTGTAGACGGACGACCGCTCAAACTTAAAGTTGATCCGGCGATTGACCTCCGCCGCGATTTCCCCGTGCAGATTATAGAGATAATCGCCCGGACAGCTTTTCGCGGCAAACCAGCGGTGAACGGTCATGTTCTGCTTGTCTATCTGACCGACGAGGGATTTGTCCCCGCGCCATAGCAGCTTCTTGATCCCGTTCCGTGTGCAGATGTCCGCCACGAGTTCGATCAAGGCGGCAAAGGCTTTGTCGGAGACGTGCCACCCCGTGTCCGCCCCTCCGTCGTTCGCCACCTCAATAGTTACGGCGCGGTTGTCGTTCGAGGCCGAGGACGTACACCACGAGCGGTCTGATTCCGGGCAGTATAGCGCGATCCTCCCGTCGGAGCCGATTCCATAGTTTGAGGACGCCTGACGCGAGGACGGCGCGAAAATGTTCCCGCATTGCTCCACGGTGCAGTTTCCCGCCATGCAATGTATCGTGATCGTGTCTATTGCATGGTTGCGCGGGCTGGTGCGGTTCGGTGATATTTGCGTATAGCTCACGAGGGAGCTGTTTGTGTATTTCATCCGCCGTTCACCTTCCTTTCGATCATGTCGAGGCGTTTATGTGCGGATTTCGTCGAGGCTTCGACGCCCGCGAGACGTTCCACCAGCTGCGAGTTTGTCTTCCGCTGTTCCCGTTGTTCCGCTTTGATGTCCTCCACCCCGCCTTTTATAAAGCCGAGTTCGGAGAGGATCGTCCCGCGTGAGCTTCCCTCGTCGGTGTCGTCTCTTTTCTGGTTCCGGCGGAAAGCGGCGAAACCAAAACCGATTGCGCAGAGAGTAGAGACAACGGAGAGAATCGTCAAGATGATTTCGAGAGTTGACATTTCGCCGCCCGCCTTTCCTTATTTCGTCGGTTTCACAGGCCAGACGATTTCATAGGGGAAACCGGGCTGTTCCGGGACGTCCCGGAGTGCCTGTCTGTACGTCGTCCACTTTGCCTTTTCCGCTTTCGAGATCGGATAATCCGCCTCCAACAGATAGTCGGTCTCCGCGATCAAGGCGTTGCGGGCTTTCCGAGCCTCCGCCGCGACCTCATTGTATTCCTGTTCCGCCGCCGCCGCGACCCATGCGTCGAGGTTGCCGGAGATATACGCGGCGAGCTGGGGACGGTCAATAGCCTCGACGACGTAATGATCGTAGAGGTAATGAGAGCCGTCCTCTGTTATGATCTCCTCCTGATTCGCGTACAGGCTGACCCGCACTTTCCCGCCGTCAAGCGGTTCGAGGACATAATGGGGCTGGATGGTTGCGCTTTCGATTTTCATTTCGGATAACTCCTTTCAGCTTTGAGAAATCAATGTTCGGCGTGATATACTTCGCAAAGAATCCGGCGGAATCGGTATATTTGAGCCATCCGCAGTATGAGATCACGGCGGCAGCTCGCCGGAACGTGACCCGACCGCTTTTCTTGATCTTGAAAATCAGCCGCCGGAGACGGAGCGCGATCCGCTTTCTCATTTCGATCCGGTCGCGGAAGAACCGGAAACCCATGAAATCCACGTCACGCCCGCGCCTCTTTCCTCCCCGGTCGATATAATCGACGCGGAAGATCTGCCAGTTTCCTTTTAGCGTCAATCCGAGCGGTTCAAGCTCCTCCCGGATCAATTCGACAACGGCGTGGAGCTTCTTTTTGTTCCTCCCGAATAATACCATATCGTCCATATATCTCATGTAATACTTGACCCCGAAAACCTCTTTGATCTTGTGGTCAAGGTCTTGCAAGAGGAAATTCGCCAGCCATTGCGAGGTATAGTTTCCGATAGGCAGACCGTGATCCGTGCTGTCTATGATTGCGTCATAGAGCCAGAGGATTTTCCGATCCTTGATCTTTCGCCGGAGCGCGGCTTTCAAAGCGTCATGGTCGATTGACGGATAGAATTTCGTTATATCCAGCTTCGCGCAGTATTTTGTATTCTTGTGATCCGTCTCGATCCACTTCTTGACCGCCCGCCGCCCGTAATGAACCCCGCGTTTCGGGATGCTCCCGCAAACATATTCATACATACCTTTTTTGAATATGTGCATTGACGCGAGGATAACGAGCCAGTGCAAAACCTGATCCGGGAAGAATGCCGGACAGCTCACGAGCCTGTGTTTCCCGGAAATCCCGTCAACCACCTCGAAAGTCCGATAAGGTGTCGGCGTGAAATCCTCCGTTTCGATGATCCGGCGGATGATTTCGACGTGTCCCGGAATGTCCGCGAGCACCCGTTGAACCTCCGCGCGGTTTTTCTTGTTTCGAGCCGCGTTTTTGATTGCTTCGGCGATCAAAGCGCGATCCGTCATGTCTTTGCCAGTATATCTTTTCATATTCTTTCTTTTGGTCTACGGGATTTTCGATTTCTCTACTTGCCCCGTCTGGTTCGACCTATTTTTGCACGGGCATTTCTGCCCGCTCCCACCTCTGGGACAGCGGCATGGGAAAGAACGCGCCAAAAAAGATTTGCGATTCCAAAAGATTGCGCGGCGCAGTAGTTCCAGTTCGAGTTCGACGGCGCGTTGTTGACGTTGCAGTACCGCGCCCCATCGTTCCGCCCGTTGTTGACGTTGCCGCCCACGAGCAGAGCACGAACGAGCGACGCTCCGACCACCGGCACTTGCGCGTTCAGTCCGAAAGGGAAAAGCGCATTTTCTAAACCGCCCCGGAAAGCGCGTTGCACCCGGCGCGAGATTCAGACTTTTCAAAAATGGGGAACGTCGGGGGCTGTCTGCCCCCGATCCCCCGAAAGACGCGGAGCGTCTTTACCAGTCCCGGCTTACGCCGGAGAAAGCGCGGCGCAGCAGTCCCAGCCCGAGTTCGACGGCGCGTAGCGGACGTAGCAGTACCGCGCCCCATCGGCCCGCCCGCTGTTGACGTAGCCGCCCACGAGCAGAGCACGAACGCCGGAGGCGTAATAATAGTAGTCGGCGAAATAGGTTGTTGAACCTCCGCCGATTGCTTTTGTTACGCGGGCATAGGGGAAAGCCGGATCAAAGCCCATCTCCGTCGCGTACCCGTTCGAGGTTGCGACCTTGTACGAGAGCGCGGTGTGGTGTGCGCCGATGGATGCAGCGTAGTTTTTGGGATCGTCCAAAACGTAGCCCTGATCGTCGTTTTTGAGAAAATCCCATTTCCAGTGGTACGCATTGCCCCACGGATTTTCGCACCCGCGCCAGACGCACGGATAAAGCCCGGAGGTGTTGTCATGCGGGGAGCCGGAGCGGGATTTCACGCCGTCGCACGAGCCGGACTTCCACGGACGGGACGAAATATAGTTTCCGACCTCGACCGTCACGTCGTCCCCGGACGGAGTGAACAGGATCACGCCCGTCGTGTCGTCGATGGAGGTAATGACGCCGGACGGCTCTTTCTCTCCGCCTTTGTCCGTCGTTCCGATTGCGATTGTCTGACCGACGACAAACTTTGTGGCGACCGTCGCGTCAAGCATGATCTGATTCGTCCCTCCGCCCGTCGCCGTGTCGGAGGCATACCGCATATTGCAAGCCCCCATCATGTAGGTCTGATGGTCGCGCGTTGCAAATTCGATGTCCATGAGGATATTCCGGATTTCGTCGTCCTTCATTCCCTCGATCCAGAGATCGGCGTCAAGGTCTTCCGAGGTATGCTTTGCCGTGCAAGTGCTCATGAACGCATTGAGCGACGTTCCGTAGGTCTTGAACCCGGAGCGGGAAACCGGAACGCCGTCGTTCATGCCGATTGTGTAGGCAGAGAGGAAAACGTGATCCCGGAGCGTCCCGTCCGCCTTGCGGAATTTCGCCGGAGCGCGGAATCCGTCGAGCGGCGTCATGGAAACGACGTGTTCGGAATCGTCGTCGGAGCGGTGATAGAAAAAGAGCGGGACATAGACGAAAACGTCCGCCGCCGTGTTCGAGTAGCCCACTTCCCCCTCAAAGAACGTCGGGACGCGCTCGCCTCCGATCACGGCAGTATTGCAGCGGCGGATTGACGCCCACGGCTCGATATAGTCAAAGTCGTTCTCCGCTCCGTCTTCGTCCGTACCCACGGCAGCGGTCAGACCGAGCGCGTCAAAGAGTCTCTCGCCCTTCGAGACGCTCCCGGTAAACTTCACGCCGTACCGCTTGACGCTCCCTTGCAGTTCCTTGATGTTGTCTATGAACGTCTCGTGATCGTATTTGGTATAGCACCGAGCCGCGACCGTGTTTTTCGTCCATGCCTTTGCGGTTGTGCCGCCGAAACCCCTCTCCACCGAGGTCAGAGACTGGCCGGAGACGCCGTTATAACGCACGACCTCCGCGTCGTCCCCCTCTCCGAGTGTGCAGAGATTCGGCGCGGGCGGGAGGTTTGCGATAGACGCCAGCGGGATCGTCGTCGCCGAGGACGTAATGTCGGCGGTGAGGATCGTTTCCGGCGAGTTGTTCACGCCCTGATACATTGCTTTCATACGGTGTTCCCTCCTCTGGATTGAATAAATCCCTGTATCATTAGGTCAATAGTGATATAGGCTTTGTCGTTTGGCTCGATCTCTACGGAGTGCCACGCCCCCCGGTCGATCTTGCCGTTTTCGTTCAAAAGATACGCGGTCAAATCCATTTCCTCATTCAGCGAGACGGTCGCCCTGTTCCGCCCGTCAACGTAGAGCGTCGCGGAAGACGGTGCGCCGAACGTGAAAATGCCCTGTTCGATGCTGTGCGTATGGTTCGGGATGTTGACTGTGTGCGTGTGCGCCGGGATCGTGATGCTGTGTGAGTGATTTGTCGTCGTCACGGTGTGAGAGTGCGCTGGGATCGTGACACTGTGAGAGTGCGCCCCGATGCTCACGCTGTGATCGTGATTCGGGATGTTGACTGTGTGCGTGTGGGACTGAATCTGAACGGTGTGAGAGTGCGCGGCGTGCTCATGTGCGCCGGACGGCACCCATGAAACGGAGCCGGAAGGTGTGAGCGATCCGTTTGACGTCAAGAGCCACCGCCCGGAAGATATTCCGTGGTTGTGGTTTGCGCTCCCATAACCGCCGCTGTCCGTCGCGTATGTGTTCCGCGCGTCGAGCGTCACGGCTGACGAGGACGTATAGGTATAACCGCCGCTCCCGGATGTGACCGCCGATCCGCCGCCCCAGCCCGTCGCCGTGTATGTTCCGCCGCCCGAGGAGCTTGTCGCCGTCCCTCCGCCGCCCGAGGAGCTTGTCGCGGTTGTCGCGCCTCCAGACGTTGACGTGGCCGTCGTGCCTCCGCCGGAGGAGCTTGTGGCCGTTGACGCGCCTCCGCCCGACGTGACCGCCGAATAGCTCCGAAACGCCGAGAGAGAGATTTTCGCCTTGACCGCATTGACGATCCGCATTTCCGCCGGAATATAGAAATTCAGACGGGCTTTCACTTGCTGCGTAGCGTTCGCCTGTATGGACTGCGCGTAAATCTGCGTGGCTCCCTGTGAATAGACCTGTTCAATCCGCTGCCTGTCCGCGAGGTCTGCTATTGTCTGCGCGACGTCAACGGCTTTCGTGGCCAGCGTGATTGATACGTCCCCCGGAATGTCATGATTCCGGGAAACCTCCGTGATATAGGTTTGTGTGTCGTCGAGCGTGAACCGCGCGATCTTCCCGACCTCCGCTTTGTCGAGATCGTCCCCGGTCAGCTCATAGAGATCGGCGATTGCGAAAGTCCGCGCCCGCGTCGGTTCGGACAGCTCCGCGAGGAGAGCTTTCCCGCGCTCCATGAGGCTTTCCGCGTTCTCAAAGCGGCGGTCAACAAAAATCCGCGTGATATATCCATATTCGGCGATCTTATCCTGTGAGGCGAGGAGGTACGGTTTCCCGCCGTTCACCTCTGAAATGCCGAGTTGGTTGACGCCCTCTCCGTAGCCGAGGCAGTATAGCTTTGTGCAGATGTCTTTCGCTGCCCTCTCCTCCTCGAATGAGAGGAGGTTTTTTTCTGCGCGGATATAAAAAGACGGATGCGCCTCCGCGTCGATTGCTTTGAGGGAGAGCCGCCACGGATAGCGCGACGTGTCGAATTTCCAGATATACGGCGTTGTGAATGAGTTCGGGACGGAGAACAGCGCAGCGAGGAGATTTTCGTTTTCCCACCCGTATTCAAACTGGCGGCGGAAATCGCACTCGTCGAGCACCCACCGCCCGACCGTCTGATGCCCGAGGATATAGTCTATCACCTCGTCGGTGTACGTTCCCCGGTTCCCGACGACGTGCTGACCGAAAAGAACGTCGTCAATGAGCGTGGCTATAACGTGCTCGCATTGATACGTTTTCGTTTCAATGCTTTCCCGCGTCCGTGTCGGCGCGATAATGCGGTATAGCTGCCCTTCGTCGTTTCGGATGTACCAGAACGGCTTGCAGTATTGATTTTTCGGATCGTCCGCCGGGAGCGTGAATTGAAACGACCCGACCGCGTTTATCTGTTCGGATTCGATGCGGTCAAAAGCGTTCTGCAAGATCGCGGCTCTCTGCATGGAAAGATCGTAGACCTCAACCATTACAAGAACCTCTCTGTATATTCGAGAGAAACGGAGAAATTTCCCCTCGCCGGGAGTATGACTTCGATCTCTTTTGTCTTCCGGTCGATCTCCGCCCACGCCCCGGAGTGCGCAAAGAGCACGTTTTCCCCGTTGAGCGTCACGGTATAATTTTCCGTGTCGATCTCCAGAACCCCGCCCGGAGGAATGGAAACCGAAATCGTCATGTACTTATTATCGAATTGAGCCGTTCCAGCCGCCGCGTTCACGATCTCAAACACCTCCGTTTCCGCGAGATTATAGTTTGCTCCCAGCTTCGCCCTGTCTCTGACGCTTGCCGCGAATACCTCCGAAACCATGAGATCACCGCTCTCCCGCGCACTCTGTCCGAATGTGCCGGAGAGCTGCCCGGAAACGTGACAGTTCATTGTCCCGGCTGTCTTCTCGCCGAAAGCCGCCGCGAGCGTTGCGATAATGTACCCGATGATCCCGAAATCAAGCGATAATTGAAACGCCCCCGCGCACCGAACGACCGCCGCGACCTTGAAGGAAATCCCGCTCTTTCCGCCGAAAGAGGCGAGGGGAGACATTGAGAGAGGAATATCCTCCCCGGCGTACCCCTCGCACTCGACGGAGGCGAGAATGATTTCGCGGAAAATATAATCGTTCGAGACGTCCGGCGGATTATAACGGAGGCGGTTGAAACGACCGCGCCCGAACATATCAGTTCACCGCCAGAGAGAGATCGCCCGCCGTTACGGTGACGAGCAGACCGACCCGCATGATTTTCGCCGGAGTTTTGATCTTCCCGAAAAGGGGATTCCCCCCGGACGCGGCGGACATGACGGCGGTATAACCCCACGTCCCCCATACGGTCGAGGCGCGGTTTGTCGCAACGGATGCCGTGGTGGAGATTTTGCACTCCCCGCCCCCCTGTTCCGTCGGTGCTCCGAACGTGAGCGCGAGCCGCTCATAGTTGTCCCCGGAGAGTTCCACGCCCTCGTTGTCCGGGCTGTCCATGTAGAGTGCGAGATAAGGCGTCACGCCGGAGACGGAGACGCCCCGGAGGAGATTCAGAACCGCCGCTTTGAAAGCGTTCGTCATGTCCCCGGAGAGCCACCATTTCGCGCCGCCCGCGACGATCACGGGAGCCTCCTGTACTTCGATGTCCTGTTCGACCTCCAGCGCACCGTAGAGGAGACAGTTTCCGTCTGTCGCGGAATCGAATACCCCGATATAGGAGACCGACCCGGCGGAAGACGGAGACGCGGGGAAAGTAATGTCGGCGGCGTTCTGAATGCCGATCCCGTTTTCCATAGCCGCCGGAGCGGAGAAGGTGATCGGCTGGCGAGCGTACCCGGTATAGCTGACCTCCTGACCCGCGCTCCCGGATTCTCCCGGAGAGGTGAGGAATAATCCGAGATACACCGTAGACGGCGCGGCAGCGGTCGCCCCCCGGAAGACGTTGAGGATCATTTGCTCGAAATAGTTGGTTGCATACATGAGTTTATACCTCCTGTTTTATTGCGATCTGGATGCCGGAAATTGTTGTCCCTCCGTCGTTTACAAACCGGATTTTCCCCGGCGTCGGCGCGGTTCCCTGATAGTCAATATCCCCGCATTCTGCGTGATCCGTGTTAAAACCGGCGAAAAGTCTGAAAGCGGGATAAACCTTGTACGCGAAAGGATCGCAAATAAAGGTCAGCGGGAAATATGTACCGATTCCGCCGACCCTCTCGACCTCCGCCGCGTCATAGATTCGCCCGATATACTGTTTGTCGTCTTCATCCCAAAAACGGATGGTTCCTTTCTGCGAGAGGAGGAAAGCCAGCTCCCGCTTGTCGTCCGCCGTGAGCTGCCTGATCGTGTCGCACTCCACGAGGAGCGTTCTTTCGTCATAGTACCTCGCGCCGAAATCATACGCCCCGGAGCGGGAGGGAATCACGATCTTTCTCTCCCGGAGCGGCGGTTTCAGAACGTCGTGTTTCTTACGGATGCGCAGCCCGTAGGCCGTGAACATATCGGTTCCGGCAAACTCAAAGGAATGGTCATGCAAGGGAAAGCACCCCCTTATACCTCATGTTTCTCTGTACGCGCTCCGCCAGTGCGTCCCCGATGCGTTCCGCCTCCGCGACGCTCCCGACGTTGCCCGTGATCGTCACGTTGATGCCGCCCAGCGAGGTGTTGTTGTTCACCGTCGAGATTGTCCGGGACGCCGCCGCGAGCTTCTTTTCCTCCGCGTTCAGACGCCCGCGCATATCATTGAAGGTTTTCGGCAGTTCGAGCTTGAAACCCTCTCCGATGCCCGCCGGAATCCACCGCCCCACTTCATCCCGGAATTTCTTCGAGGGGGAGCCGATGCCGAGGAATCCTTTCACGCTGTCAAGCAATCCCGTGGCAAGGCTTGAAACCTGAGACGTGAGCCACGACCAGCCGGAGGAAATACCCGACCAGATTCCGTTGACGATGTTCCAGCCGACGTCTGAGAATGCGGAGAAAAAGCCCTGTATTGTCGAAATAATGCTGTTCACGAGGCCGGAAATCCAGCTTGTCACGGTGCTCTTGATCTCTGCCCCGCGAGAGACAATTTTCTCGAAAAGCTCTTTTCCGACCTGTGCCATTTTTGAAAACAGCTTTTTGAACCCCTCCACGATGCTGTTCACGATCTCCGGGACTGCTTTCCCGATTGTCTGAATGATCTGAGGGAGGTTTTCGGTCAGAGCGACAAAGAGCTTGACGCCCGCCTCGATGATGGCCGGGATCAAGCGGTCAAAGCTGTTCACGATAGCCTCGACGATCTCCGGCACGGCTTCGACGATTGCGTCTATAATCTCCGGGAGGTTTTCGACCAGAGCTATAAACAGCGTGACGCCGCACTCTATGATCGCCGGAATGAGCGTCACAAAAGCGTCGATCACGGCGTCGATGATGTCCGGGATCGCCTCGCAGATTGTCGTTATAATCTCCGGGAGAGCCTCGACCAGAGCGACAAAGAGCTTGATTCCGCAGTCAATGATCGTCGGTATCAGCTCCGTCAATGCCTTTACAACGGCGTCGATGATGTCCGGGATCACCTTCACGATCCCGCTTATAATGTCCGGGAGCGCGTCAACCAGAGCCGTGAACACCTCGATTCCGCAGTCTATGATCGCCGGAATCAGCTCGATCAAGGTATCGACCGCCGCGTCAATGATTTCCGGGAGTGCTTCGGTTATAATCGGGATTGCCTCGATTATCCCCTCCGCCAGTCCCTTTATCAGTTCCAGAACCGCGTCAATGAGCGTCGGGAGCTGTTCGATCAAGGTCTGAGCTATATCCACCACCGCTTGCACGATGGCCGGAATCAGCGTCGGGAGCATTTGCCCCAGCCCTTCAATGAGCGAGGAAATGATCTGTACACCCGCCTCAACGATTTTCGGGAGAGCCGAGACGATGTTTTCCGCCAGCATTTCTACGATCTGCACGGCGGCGTCAATGACCGTCGGGAGGTTGTCTATAATGCCGTCAACGAGCTGCGTCACGATCTGCAAGCCCAGCTCTACGATTTGCGGCAAAATCTCCGTGATCCGGGCGACAATATCCGAAAGAACCTCCCCAAATTCATCCGCCAGACCGTCCACGCCACCCTCTTGAAACGCCTTTCCGAGCTGCTGCGCGTACCCGGTAAACTCGTTCACGATCCCCGCGAAATCCTCCGCGAAAACCGTCCCGAACAGGTTTCCGAGCTGCTTTGTCGTCGCCTTTGCCGTGTCCATAGCGTCGGAGAGCGTGTTAAGGCTGTCAAGGGAATCCTGCGAGAGTATCAGCCCCGCCGCCTCCGCCTGATCTCCCAGCTCTTTGAGAGCTTCCGATCCGCCGAGAATGAGGGGATTCAGCTCTTGCGCGGATTTCCCGAAAATGTCCATTGCGAGCGCGTCCCGCTCCGTCGCGTTCTCGATTCCTCCGAGCGCGTCAATGACTTCGTTAAAAACGTCCTCATTGTCCCGGAGGTTTCCTTCCGCGTCCGTCACGGAGATTCCGAGCGTCTTGAAAGCGTCCGCCGCTTTTCCCGATCCCTCTTTTGCGCTCGCCATATTCCGCGTGAGCTTTGTGAGCGATCCGGTCAGAGTGCTCATAGAGACGTCGATCACGTCCGAGGCATATTGAAACTTTTGGAGTGTGTCGGTTGCGATCCCGGTCTGCTTCGAGAGCGCGTTTATATCGTCGGCGTTGTATGCGGCGTCAACGGTCATTTTCACGACCGCCGCGCCAGCCGCCGTTGCAGCCGTTCCAAGTGCTGTGATAGCTTTTCCGGCGACCTCCGCGACCTTTTTCAGCCCTTCGCCGAAAGCCTCCCACTTTGAAGTGGATTCCTCCGCCGCTTTCCCGGATTCTTTTGCGCCCTCTCCGGCGTCCTTCGCCGCTTCTCCGGCGTCGGTCAGACCGCTTTCGGCGTCCGACGCGGAATCTCCGAGACCGTCAAGCCCGTCTCCCGCTCCGTCCGTTGCGCTTTCCAGTTCTGCGATTTTTGCCGTCACCTCGTCGGAGGAGGCTTGAAAACGCTTCAATTCCCCCTCTGTTGCGGCGATTTCCCGTTGAAAAGCCCTGTATTGTTCCTCGCCGATCTCCCCGTTTTTCGCCTGTTCCGCGACCTGATCTTGTACGGATTTCAGCTTTTCGAGCTTTTCGGAGGTATTGTCAACCTCTTTCGCCAAAAGCTCTTGTTTCTGCTTCAAAAGCTCGACGTTCGAGGGATCAAGTTTCAAAAGCCGCTCGACGTCTTTCAGCTCTCCGGCGAGTGCCTTTGTGGTCGAATTGACGTCTTTGAGCGCGTTTTGCAGCGGCGCGGTGTTGCCGCCGATCTCTATTGTGATTCCTTTGATCGTTCCGCTTGCCACGGTTTACCTCCTCCCCGGCGAGATTAAAAGGCGTCAAAATCCGCCTGTGTTGCCTGTCTGACGCCCTCGTCCTCCGGCGTGTCATACATGAGCACGTCGAGCAGGGAGCCGATTGTGAAATAACAAAAATCGGCGGGACGGAGACCGATCCTCAAAGCCGCGCGGATCACCATGTCCGTGGGATTTGAAACCAGTTCTCCGTCTCCGCCTTTCATGCGTTTTTTGACGTTCCCGTCATGGATTCCGCATAGAGCGAGACCGCCGCGCCAGCTGCCTCCGCGAGGGGAAAGCTGTCAAGCGTGTCGAGCCATTCCATCGGCGGCGGGAGTTCGGGATTTGCCGCTTTAATGAGCAGCCAGACCATATCATAAATGATTCCGAGGTCTACCCGCGAGAAATCCCACCCGCCGTCCTTTGTCTGCGCTTTCTCCAGCTCCCCGATGTCGGTGAGGAGGTCGCGCCCGAATTGCGCCTTGTATTTGAGCATATTCGCGGCGGTCGATTTCATCTTGTAATCGACCCCGCCGACCGTGACGATCTTCTCCATGATCCGCGCCTCCCGTTAGGTTCCGCCGCCCGTCGTCGGGACGGTGTAAACGGAGGTGTACCACGCATTATAGGCCGACGTGGGAGTGTCCGGCGTGGTGCGGCTCTTGACCTTGCCGTCCGCGAGCGGTTTCACGACGATGTTGAGCGTTTCGGTTGTCGGCGTGATCGTGTTGGTCTTCGTGCTCCCCTTGACGTTCGGACGCGCCGCCTTGCAGTTGTACAGGACGTACCGCGTTTTATTCGCGTCTCCGTCAAACTCAAAGAGCAGCGCAAACCGTTCCGGCTGAACGAGGCTGTTTTCGGTGTAGACGTTGTTCGCGTCTTTCGTCTCGTTCAGAATGTTTTCCTTGAACCAGTCCGTAATGATAGCGACCTCCAGCGTCCCTTCGTAGCCGTTGTTGACTACGGAGGTGAAATACTCGATGTCGTCCGCGTAGAAAGGCGTGGTTTCGCCGACGGGCGGCAAATCCAGATTCACCGCGCCCGGAATGCTCTGAGGCGTCCCGTAGGTCACGACGCCCTGATCGCTTTCGGTGAGCTTTGCGACGTGTACGTTTTTCAGACCGTACCGCACTTTATTGGCCGGATTCGTAGTAGGCATGATGCTTTAATCCTCCAGTTCTTCAAATTCGTAAACGCTTTGATATAGCCTTTCGTCCTTGATGTAGTATTCCTTCGCGCAAACGTAGGGGATTTCAAACATATCAAGAACATTTTCGAGAACCTTTTCCGCCGCCCGGTCTTTGAGTTCCGTGCAAAGGTAAATCTCCCAGCGGTTGATCCTCTGATATACGCGGTTGTCCGCGTGGAAGTTCGGGGAAGTCGCCCGAGAGAATACGATAAACGGAATCTCCGGCGCGGAAATAAAATGATCGTAGGCGACCGGGAATCCTGTACAGTCGAGGATCGCTTTCAGTCTTTCGCCGTCGATTGCTCCGCCGGACGGGACGATCCGCGCCGCCGATTTGCCGTTAAATGTCCCCAGCCATGTGTAACGGTGCGGGACGTAACGGTCAAAGATTCCGAGGTTATAATCTGCGAGGTTGAACCGCGCGTGGTTATACCCTCTCCGGCGGATTCGGATTTGTCCGAACGGAACGGACGGCCAGACCTCCGGCGAGCACTCAAAAACGTCTTTCCACGTCCCGGCGATATAGCAGTCGAGGAAGAGACGGACAAACCCGTCAAGTTCCTCCGCCATGTGCGCCGCTCCGTCGAGCTGCCCGTGAATCGGTGCGCGGTCTGCAAAGAAATCCCCGCGCCACGTTTGCGGGCGGACGATATAAACGCCCTCTCCGTGTCCGTCGAACGGGAGGAAATTGAACCCCGGCGCGTGTCTGACCTTTTCGAGAGCCAGCCGCACCGTCGGAACGAGTTCCCCGATTTCCGCCCAAAACGCCGCTCCGATCTCCGCCGAGAACGGATAGCGCACAGTCAGAGCCGGAGGAACGAAATTGAATCCGCTCCCGCTCTCTATGCGCTCTCTGACCCGGTTTATAATCTGCACGGGATCGCTTTCCGCGTCCGTCTCCCACGCGCCCCTGATCGGGAGCGTCGGGAGAAGAACGGGAGCGGACGCCGAGAAAACGCCCTCTCCGTGTGCCTCCGTCGGATATACGGAGGTCAGACCTTCGAGGAATTGTCCGACCCTCTCCGTTCCCGGAATGATCTCCCGGAGTTCATTGTGTGCGAGCGGCGTTGTCGCCCCCGTCCGTTCGGTGAGCACCGTCGGGACGTGAACGAAAGCGACCTCTCCGCTGTGCGTCCGGTTGAAATATTGACGGTTGAACGGTTCCTGATTGATGCCGCGCCGCTTTGCGAGTGTAATGAACAGAGCGGGGAGGAGCAGGGAATCCGCTGAAACTTCCTCCTCCGCTTCTCCCGCAAATTCGACCTTGTTTGTGAGCTGCACCGACGCCGAAATGTCTCCCGACGCCGGAACGCCCTCCGTGATCCGTTCGGTGATCGGTGCGATCTCCGCCTCCGCGCTGTCCGAGGCTATATCACGGAAAATAATGTCCGTCGGCTGTTCGGTGACGTTGAACCGCGCGGCGTTGAATCGTCCGTGATAGATCATAACCTCACCCCTCTTTTATCACGCGCTCGATCTTTTCTTGCAGGCTCTTTTGTGTGGCTTCGTTGACTTGTGCGATATGAGGACGGGCGGCGACGAAACCGTGCTGTTTGCCGTCCCGTCCTATGATTTTGTGGCCGTGTTCGAGGAGGTGCGTGAGCTGATAATCCGTCCGGTTGTGAACGGAGTACAAAAGCCGCGTCGAGGTGCTCCCCGTCCGCTTTTCGGCTTTCCAGTTCTTCGCGTACCGTCCGGCGTTCTTTCCGTATTTCTTGACGGGCGAGGCGGCTTTCAGTTGCGGAACAGCTTCGTTCGCCGCCTCCTCGACCGCTTTCAAGACGCCCTGCGTTACGCTGTCCGTGTATTGTTTCAGCGCGTCAATGAGCGCGGTTTCCCATTCGTTCATACGGCGTTCCCGGTCCTTTCTGCGAGATACAGTTCAAGCCGCTGCCCCTTCTCAAACGTCCGGTAAACGGTCAGCCTCCGCCCTCCGAGTATAACGGTTTTTGCCCCGTTGTACTCCGCCGCGTATATTTCGACCATGCAGAACGGCTTTATATTGAGCTGCCCCGCTTGAAAGAAATCGTTCGCATAGACGGATTTTTTTGTCCCGATCACGGTTTTCGGTTCGGTTCCGGCTGTCTCGTTTCCCTCTCTGTCAATGGAAAAGGATTTCTCCCCCTCCAGCGTGAGCGTGATTTCGTTCAAGGCGTATCACCTCCGATGTGGTGATAACCCTCCGAGAGCGAGAGCGAACAGAGGAGATATTGATAGGCGTCTCTGTACCGTTCCGCCTCGCCGTCGTAGTTAAACTCACTCCGGGAGTACAATATCACCGCACGGTCGAGCAGGGGATCGCCCAGCGTTTCCGATGCGGTGATATTTTCGTCCGGTATGTTGACGGCGTTCCGCTTCATGTCGGCGATAGCGGAGCGGATCGCGCTCTCGACCTGATCGTCAAAGTACGGATCGGTCGCTCCGACCGCCTTTTTGACCTTTTCAAACACCGTCGCCATGCTTCACCTCTTAGGAGGCTTTCGCCAGCTTCACGATTGCCTCGCCGAGCGCGGGCTTGCAGTCGAAAATGGCGATCCCGCTGTACTTGTAGGAGTTCGTGTTGATGTCATACGCGCTCTTGACGTTGATCTGTTCCGCGAGGTTGCCGACCACCTTCCGATAGTCGCCGAGATATGCCACGTTGTCCGCGACATAATCGGAGAGGAGAACCGGATAGCCGTACACGAAATAGTTTCCGCCCTGCACGGTGACAATGGCGTATTTCGAGACGTCCTGCAACGGCATGAACTGCGTGAACAGCGTCTTTTTGTTCATGACGAATTTCGCGTTTCTGTCATAGCCCGCATTGAGCAGCCCGATCAAAGCCTGCACGTTCGCGGCGGTGAGAGAGGACGCGGCGGCGACGGTGACGCTGTTGGTTGCGCCCCACGTGTTCGCCTTTTCTATGCCCTTCGGCTGGCTGGAGCCGGAGCCGTTGATAATGAGGTCTTCGCACTTGCGGGCGAGGGATTCGGCCAGCATGTCGGTGATCCACTCCTCGAAAGCGGAAATGCTCATGGTCATGACGGTGTCGGAGATCTGAACGAGCTTGATGATCTCAAAGCCCGCCAGCGTGACCTCCGCCAGCGTATCGGCGGCGGGAGAGATAGAGGCGTTTTCGGTGTGGATCGCCGCCGCGTTGTTCGTCCCTTCAACGGCAAATTTCACGGTTCCTTTGACATGGAGGAGCGTGATTTCCCCGAGCATGGGAGCGAGCTTTTTCATCTTCGTGATGATCTGATCGGCGGTCTGCTGGGGAATGACCTCCGCACCGTAGTTCTGCGCGGAGCTATACGCCCTCTGTTCCGCGTCGGTGAGCGCGATCCCCCGGATGCGTTTCAGCCATGCGGTGCGAAACTCCGGCGACGCGGTGGGATCGGTATTCTGTTCGGCGGTCTGCGCCCCTGCCTCCGGGAAGTTTCTCGTGGTGGTTCCCTCTCCGCTCGCGATCTGACCGAGGAGAGCGGAGCGGCGTTCGGCGGCTGCGCGGAGGCCGTTCAGCTCTTCGGTGAGCGTCCGCACTTCGGTTTCAAGGTTTCCGACCTCTTCGACGGTCATGGATTCGCCGCGCGTTTCGAGATCGTTCCTGATCTGCGCGAGGCGAGCTTCGATTTCGTGCTGTCTGTTCATCTTCTGTTCTCCATTTCTAAAAAGATTTTGAGGATTTGTTTCCGGCGTTCAAGTCGCTCCGCTTTCTCTCTTTCGATCACTCCGTCGAAATAAGAACGCGCCGAAATGCTTGTATTATCGTTCGCCGGGATAGAAACCGCCGAAACGTCATACACTTTTTTGATTTTGGTGATCGTCCGCGTGTGCGTGTCTCTGTTGTAGGCGTCTTCCGCGACGGTAAACGCCCAGCTCATTTTCGTCACAAGCCCGTTTCGGATTTCCTCGTGGAGTTCCTTCGCCGCTGCGCTTTTTGATAGATCGGCGAACGTGAAAAGCCCTTTTCTGTCCGCTTCAAGTCCCAGCGTGTGATTGGAAATCCGCGCGAAAACCTTCCCGGCGTGGTTGTACTGAAAGATCACGTCGGATATGTCCGCCCCGGTCAGAGCGTCGGCGGCGATCCGCTCATAGTATTTCACCCCATCCCACTCAAAGAGCATATAGGGATCGTCAAAGGTTGTCGCGTACCCCTCGACGTAATAGTCAGAATCAAACCGCTTGTTCACCGTCTCCGCCGGGATCATGAGCGGCGTCGTCATTGCCCTGTATTCCCGATCCTGTACCATCGGCATTGTTGTTTACCTCCTTTCCGAGTTCCGAAACCTCTGTATATTCCTTTCGGATGTAGTATTTATCTCCGCCCTCGACGTGTGCCATGTTCCAGACGTCCATGACGCCGTTCCGGTTCAGCAGCCCCCGGTCGAAAAGCTGAGTGGAGATTGAGAGTTTTGTCGCGTTTGATGCGTATTGCAGCCGGTTCGCCGTGAAGGTGATCGCGTTCCCGTGCGCCAGCTCCCGGTCTGAAAACGTCATGTTTGAGAGCACGAGGGAAAGTTGGATCGCAAACGGTTCGATCTTCCCCTCATAGTAGGCGTTCCAGCCCTCCTCGTCGTAGGTGTTTCGGAGAATCTTTTCGTTCGTCCCGAAATAGGAGTAGACGTTTTCCTCGATCCGCTGCATAACCGCCGCGTTAATGAGATACGGCTTTGAATCTATCTGTTTTACGTCCGCGAATTTCGCGTCATAAATGACCATGCCGGATTGATTGTCGGCGGAAAGATTGTCCTCCGTGAACCGCTCCCGCTCTTTTTTAATGTCCTCCGGTTTCAGCATATTGGCGATTTTGGCGAGGAAACGGATTGAGGCGGAGTTTTTCACGCCGTTTATAATGCCCTGATTCGTGGTCGAAATCAGCTCCATTGTCGGACGGAGCGCGGCGTTTGTCTCTCCGAAAAAGTCGCTTTTGTACTGAAATCCCGTGAGGATTCCAACCCGTTCAAACTCAATAGCGGCTTTCTGGCCGTTCGAGAAGGTATAGCGGACGTATGCCGTCCCGTTGTGGTCTACGATTTCGCAGCGCGACGGGAGAACGGGATAATACCCTATAAGCCACCCGGTGCTGTCCTCGACCGGGACGATGAACGCCGTATTATTCACGGCGAGGATCGTGGCGACCCGCGCTATAAATTTCGTGGTGTCCATGAACGGATTCGGCTTGAATTGCAGAACCCTTTCGAGGTCGCGCCGCGCGGAGCCGGAAATCTCCGGTTTAAGCTTCGAACAGAAGGTGGCGAACGAGTTTACCGCCGCCCGGATCAATTCCATTTCGTAAATGGATTCCGGCGCGGAGGTGAAAACGGGAGAATACCCGTTCAGCATTTTATAAAAGCCCTGCGTCGGGATGTCCCCGCGCGGTCGCCGAAAGATTTTTTCAAAGACGCCCACAGGATCACCCCTTTCAAGCGGCGTTTTTCAGCATTTCACCGAGTTCGTTGTAATATTTCTGGCGGACGGTGAGCGCGTCAATAACGGAGACAAAGCCGTCAATATGCGCCCGCTGTTCGATCTTCACGGGACGGAATTTCCGCGTTTCCATGTTGTGCTTCAAGGCGACGTTGAGGAAATGAGATTTCAAAAGGTTGTTGTCGCAGATTTTGAAATTCCCGTCTTTCAAGATGCCCTCAAATTCGTGTATAACGGGAGTGAGGTTTTCGCCCTGCCATACGTCGTCGCATTGAAACCCGCCCCCTTTGAGATCGTCGATCAAGTATTGCGCGGAGTATCGGTCATAGCCGATTTTGAGGACGTATATCGAATAGGTGTCGCGCAGCTCCATGAACCAGTTGAAAACGTCCCGGTAATCGACGTAGTTTTCCCCGGACGGTGTTATAATCCCCTGCTGGACGAAAATATCATAGGGAACGCCGTCGCGGGCGGTCGCCGTTTCTATGAGGTTTGTCGGCATAAAGAAACGGCAGAAGGAATATAAAACGCCGTCCCGCTCAATGACAACGGAGGCGGCTGTGAGGTCAGTCGTCTGTGAGAGGTCGATCCCGCCGACGGCGTAACAATCGCGGAAATCTTCGAGCGAGGCGTGAAAAGACGAGCCGTCCACGAGGACGTAATCAAGCCACGCGACGGAGCTGTTTTGTTTGATATTGCAGTATTTCGTGAGAAATTCGATCCGCTTTGACAAAGACAGCTCCGCGACGGCGATCTCCTCCACGAAAAACTCCGGTTTCACGGAAACGCCCATGTTCGGATTTGCCTTTTTCAGCTCTTCGAGATCGTTCCACTTTTCGGGATCGTCGATCATGTAGAGGAGCGGCAAAAGCCGACGTTCCCGGCTCCCGCCCTTCAAGAACGCCGTCGATCTCTTCATGAGTTCATCGAAAATCCCGTCGTTCTCATACCCCGCCGTGGAGATTGAGAGGATCATGGGCTGACGCCGTGCGCCGAGCGCGGATTTCATGACCTCGTATTGTTTGAGGCCGGGATCGCCGCGCCAGCTTGCCACCTCGTCGCAGACAACGAGCTGGGGATTGAAACCGTCGCTCTTTTTCGCGTTGAATGCCAGGGGCTTTATTGCGGTATTCGTCTCCTCGATGTAAATATCGGAGCGGCGTTTCTTTGCCAGCTCTTCAAGCTCCGGCTCTTTGCGGAGCATTTGATAGAAATTCTCGTAGACGATAGAGGCTTGATCCAGCTTCGGTGCTATGCAGTAGACTTTCGCTCCGTATTCTCCGTCGAGGTATGCGATATAGGCGATCACGGCGGACGCGAAAAGCGTCTTTCCGTTCTTTCGCCCGACGACGATAAACACCTCGCGGAAAACCCGCGTCCCGTCCTCCTCGACGATCCCGAACATGAGGCAGAGCGCGGCTTTCTGCCATAATTCGAGCTTCAAGAGATCGTCGCGTCCTTCGCAGTGGTGACAAAAGCCCTCGACAAACTTTATCGCTTTGTTTGCCTTTTTCGCGGAGTAATAAAAAAGCCCGTTCTGCAATCCGTTGACGGCGTAATCATAGACGAGCTTGATCCACTTTCCGACCGTGACCGCGCCCGTCTGAATGGCTGCGTGGTACTCCCGGACATAATTCGCATACGGGATCATGGCTATTCGTTACGGAGAGCGGCGAGGCGGCTTTCCTTTTTCTGTTCCGGCGGAACGAGGTCGCAGAGCTGCTTTATAATCCCGGCGTGGTTTTTCGTCATAGCGATATGAGTTTTCACGGCGTCGCTCTGTTTTGTCCCGCTCTGATTCGCGCCGTTTTGATACTCGACGACGTAGCCCTCCCGGTTGATTTCATCTTGCAGCTCTTCAAGGGAGACCGCCATGAACGCCGCGTTTCGGAGGAGAGAATCGACCGTTGTTTGCATATTCTTGTCAAGTCCCGAAAAGATTTTCCGCAAACGGTTATACTCCCGCTTTATCTTCGCTTCTTTTGTCAAGTCCTTCTTTGTCGGCATATCTCCACCCCCTTTCTACACCCCACCCCCTCCTGATTTCCTCGCGCGTGTGCGCGTACACCCGCCATGCGCACCTGTGCGGAGGAAAATTAAGGAGCCGCCTCGGTGTTCCGGCGGTCAAAAATATTTTTCCGAATGGGGGGGATCGGCGCGAGGTTTCCCGCCGCGTCAAATCTGTACCGATCCGCGCCCTTTCGGTGGTGCTCCCGGTTGTGACAATCCTGACACAAACTTTCGAGGTTGTCCCAGCAGAGCGCGACCGCCGGATCGTGAATGTTCGCCCGCGTGAGATATTTCTTGTGGTGCGCGATCTTCGCCGGGACGGGATTCTCCGGCGTCGAGCAGCGTTCACAGAGCCAGCCTTTCGACGCGAGGAAACCGTCTCGGCATTCCTCCCACTCCCGCGAATTATAGAACCACTCCGCCCATTCCTTCATGACACAAAAAGAGAAAACCCGACGGCATTCCCGGCGGGCTTTCGTTTTCGCAAAAAATCAGTGTAATTATTATAGCACGGATTTCGGCGCGTTGCAAGGTACGCAAAAGGTACGGAAAAGGTCATTTTCGGAACGTCCCCGCACCGACCGCCGCCGGGAGGCCGAATATACAGACCGCCATATCATTCACTATCTTGTTTCTCCACCGCCGCGCCGTCTTGATCTCCCGGAGGATTCCGGCGTCCGCCAGTTCGAGCGTCACGTCCTCCCACGTCGCCGGACTGTCCCGGAGATCGCCGGAGAGGTATTCGCCGAAATAGTATAGCCGGATCACAACAAACTCCCGCTCATTCTCAAAGAGCCGGATCACGGCGTCAAGCCGCTCGAATGCCCGCGCCGTCTCCCTGTATTGTCTCTCTTTTTCCGCGCGGATGTCCTCGACGATCTCCTCCTCGCTTTTCCGCTCGACGTACCCCGCGCCGTGCGGCGTCGCCGCGAACGTGCTCTTTCCGGCGTGATACTCAAAGTCGAGGTATTTGTCCTCGTCTTCCACGAGTGCCTCCATTTTGCGGTAATTGTACAGGAGCATTTCGACCGCCCGGAAATAGTTCACCCTGACGCCCGCGTTTTCCGCGTATGCCTCCAGCACCCCCGCCCGCGCAGCGTCAAAGATCGCGTTCCGCGCGTCCTCCGTCAATGCCTCTTTTTTGCTCATTGCTTTTCCTCCATGTCGAAAATCTTGACTTGCGCCTGTTCAGCGGCCAGCCGCTCCGATGCCTTTATATAATAATCCTCGTCGATCTCAAAGCCGACGTAATAGAGACCCCCGAAACGCTCACAGGCCACGAGCGACGCCGCGCTCCCTGCGTGAGTGTCGAGGATGCGCCAGCCCTCTTTCGCTCCGACCGTTTTGAGCACCCATGTATAGAGCGCGACGGGCTTTTGCGCCGGATGTATCGCGCCGTCGGTCTGGATCGCCACCCGGTTCATGATGCAGACCCGCGTCGGGAAGTCGAAAGAGGTATAGGCGATCTCCGCGTCGCTCATGGTCAGCCCGTGCTGCCCTTTGTCCCATATCAGCCAGCCCCGGTGTCCGGCGGTCAGATGTTCCACGAAATAGTTTCCGCCCCAAATCACTTGATTCCGGCTCACCCGTTCCAGCTCTCTGAAATACTCCCCCGGAGGGATTTCCCGATCCCAGCCCTTTGCTATATATAGGCGTGTCGAACGCCCGCTTTTAGTACCCCCCCCCGCGTGGTTTCTGCTTGCTCATTTTTTCGTCGATTTTGATTCCGTAGGGAGGATCGACGAGAGCGAGGTCGAAATACCCATCGGGAAACTCCGCCATTCCTCTCATGCAGTCCTCATGATATAGCCGGTTCAGCTCCAGCATGAAATCACCTCTCTTTTTTCCGCGCGTTCCTGTTCGCGGGGGAGGAAGGGGATCATTTGCGCCCGCGTTCCCCTTCCTCCCCCGCTGACCCCCTCTTTCCCCTTCGCGAGGCGCAGAGAGCGAGAGAGGAGAAGAGGATCGCGGAGAACGGGATCGCCCTCGCCCGTCTCTCCCCTCAATTTTCGCTTTTTGGTTGTGAAACTTTACCCATTTACAAGGCTCACTCAAAGCCGTCGCGCGTCGGTTGTCCGTCTCTTTCGTTTTTCCTCCGCTCCCGGAGGCTCTTTGATGTATTTGAAATATAAATAGCCGTATTGATTCGCTTTTGTCTCCACGAGGACGTAGCCGCGCGGAGGCTTCGGCGGTTTCTGTTCCGTATAATTCCGCTTGACCTCTTTCGGACGCTCCCGCTCTGGCCGGCGCAGATTCTTCGAGGATTTCCACCGATGCCCGCCGAAATCCGGTTGCCAGTGATCGAAAAGGTAGTTCGCCAGCCCGGTATAGTCCGCGCCGTGGTCTACGCCGTCATAATAATTGTGCGCCCGGAGGTGAGTGATCCGGGAGACCTCCCCGAACGTCCATTTCTTCTTGATCGTCTCCTCCGGTATTCCCTCTGAAACCATGTGCAGGTGGAAACGGTGCGTCGCTTTGCCCCGCCCGTAGTATAGAAAGATCACGGATTCCGGGAAAGCATATTTCAGCCGCCGGAAATAGAGATCGCGGATGATCCGGCATTCCGCCGCGCTGTGAACCTCGTTTTCGAGGTCAAAGGTGAGCGTGCTGTAAAGAGACGTCGGGGAAAAGTTCTCGTTGAATAGCCGGACGTGTTTCCGGCGGGAGATTTCGTTTCGGTGCTTCGCCCGATCCTCCTCGTTTTCAAAGCGCGGTTTGTATGCTGCTTTCCGTATGTCCGCGCGGTTCGAGATCGTGAAAACTTCCTGTTCGCAGACGACCCCGGAAAATGTTCTTACCTTTACCCTCATTTCCTGCCCCTTGACAATCCGCGCCCGGTATGGTATAATAATATAGGTTGATAGCCCGTCTCCGCTGGCACGGAGGCGGAGGGAACGCGCGGGCGGTTGCACGTTCCCTCATTTTTTCTTTATTCCTCGCTTTCGGCGTCCGCTTCGCCGGGAGCGTCTTTTTTTCTGGCTGCTTCGAGCGCGGTGTGGTATTCTTCGATCCCTTCCATGAACCCGTCAAGAAACTCCGCGACGATGAAACCCAGCTCCCGCCCGCTCCGCCTGATTTCGGCGGTATTGATGTTCAGAACGGGCATTTTGATTTCTTCACCCTCGTTCATATCCGTTTTCCTCCGTGCCTGTACGGTCGCGTTTTGTTGTATTCGTGTTTGATCGCTATGATCCGGGAGAGGTCATAGCCCCTCTTTCTCTCACAGTACGCCTCGATCCGCCGGATGCAGACGGAGAGCGCGGCGGCTCTGTAAATGTTCATGTCGCGGTCGCGGTCAGAGAACGCCATCGACGCGCGGAGATATGCGTCCGAAATGTCCGAATGACAGCGAGCTATAAAGTCCCCGAAATCCGCCTGTTCTTCTTGCGGCGTCTTTCCCTCATAGGTATAAAGATCGTCCGCCTCCGGGCAGTATTCCAGCCCCGCTTCTCCCATATAGTCGAGAATGCGGATCACCGCGTCCGCGAGTTCGACCGCGATCCCCTCCGGCTTTTCTCCGTCCCACTCCTCCGGCGTGATCGGCGTGATCCCGTGCTCTCCGAATACATAGACGTCCGGCTTTCCGTCCCGGTATTCTTCGAGAGCTTCGGAAAGCTCCGAATGAATGAGAGCGCAGATTTCCCCGAATGAGCGCGGCGTCTCCCACCACCCGTGGGCGATTGCGTTCTCGTGAATTTCCTTCTTGATCTGTTCGATGTTCTCCACGGTTTTTACCTCCTATTATTTACGGGCGGGGGCTGACTGCCCCCGATCCCCCGTTTGACCAGTCCCGGCTTACGCCGGAGAAAGCGCGGCGCAGTAGTTCCAGTCCGAGTTCGACGGCGCGTCGTCGACGTCGCAGCACCGCGCCCCACCGTGCCGCCCGGTGCTGACGTTGCCGCCCACGCGCAGAGCATAGACCCCGCGATCCCATTGCCAGAAGTAGGTTCCGAAAGATGATTCCTCATAGCCCTCCGCGACGGAAACCGGGAGCGCGACGTCCGGGAATGCCGGATCGTAACCCATGACGTCCGCCCAGCCGTCCCGCTGCGATTGCTTATATTTCAGCGGCTTGTATGCGTCCGTGATCTCTCCGCGCTTATAGTCCCGGATGTTGCCGAGGACGTGCGGAACGCGATCCGAAACGAGGACGTTCCACCGGAAACGGAATGTATTTCCCCACGGATTTTCGCACCCGCGCCAGATGCAGGGGAAACGCCCGGAGGTGTTGCCTCCCGGAGACCCGGAGGAGGAGACCACCGCGTCACAAGCCCCGCTGTCAAAGACTTCCTCCGCGTTCACGGCTCCCGCCATGATGCTCTGAGGATCGCGCGTCGCAAACTCGACCTCTAAAAGGACATTTTTGATTTCGTCGTCTTCGGTGCTCTCAATAAAGAGATCGTGATTTTCCCTCACAAGCTCCACGAAACCGTTGAGGGAAGAGCAGAACGGCGCGAGACCTGTCCGGGAGGCCAGCCGCCCGCCCTTGATCCCCGCCGTGTACGCTGCGAGGAAAACGTGGCTTCGGATCGTTCCGTCCTCCCGCTTGAATTTGCGCGGAACGTCCGCGCCCGGGAAATGCCGCATGGAGACGGTGACGGTCTCATACTTCCCGCGCTGTTCCCGCTTATAGTAGAATCGCGGGACGTAGACGAAAACGTCTTTGTTCACGGGATCAAACCCCTCCTCACCCTTGAACGCCCCCGGAAGTCGCTCGCCGGTTGCCAGAACGGTGTTGCACTGTCCCATAGCCGCCCACGGCATGATAGAATCGAAATCGTTGAGAGCGAGCGTCTTGTCTGTTCCGACGCCCGCGACCAGACCGAGCGCAGCGTCCCCGCGCTCGCCGTCCCTCTCCCCGTGTTTGAACGTCACGGAGTATTTTTCGCCTGTGTAGTTTCCCATAGTTGATAGCCCTTTCTTATGGTATTATAGGATGATAGTTGTTGATCTCTTCCTCCGTCGCTTCGCGTACCCTCTCCGGCGCGGTGACGGTAATTGAGTTCGCCCCGTTCATCGGTTCAAGCTCAATTTCGATATATCGCGGCGGTCTGCCTCTTTGCAGCTCCCTTTCTCCCGCGTACCTCCAGTATATCGCGGAGATTCGCTTGTAAAGGATTTCGCTCGCCTTGTCAAAAATGGGGACTTGATTCTCCGCCGCCCGGATCGCTTCGTCCTTTGTCATGATGCCCCCTCAATGAATTTCCGTGATCTCAAACTGATTGAGAACCGCCCCGGAAACGACGAGGTTTTTCCCGAGGATTTGCCGGAGCTGTTCAAAGTTCTCCGCCCACCGTTCCGCACAGATGAAATAGCGCAGCTCTGGATTGAGCCTCGCCCGCCACCCGAGGATAACCCGCGTCGCGGCGTCCGGTTTCCTTTCGATCCTGTACACCGCGACCGCGCCCGTGTCCCGGTCAACCTCGCGGCATACGATGAAAACGCCCTCATTCGTCCCCATCCCGATCCTCCTCCTCAAAAAACGCTTGCCTCACGTCCCGCGCCAGCCGGGAGAGGGATTCGATAAACGCCTCCGATTCGACCCGGCACGGCGGAACGATTGCTTTGAGGACAAAACCGACCTTGACGGCGACGTACACCATCCCGCCCCGCGTCTCCCGCCGGAACAGGAAAACGCTTTCGAGGGAATCAAGGAACGGCGCGAGATACTTCACGTCTACAAAGACGGGATCGCAGCCCTCCGCCCGGAGCGGTTTGAGCGTCAATCCGTGATAGTTCAGAGAGACGGAATAATCTTCAAGCATTCTCTCGCCGTCCGGCGTGTCGGTGAAGTCCACTGACGGCGGCAAATCCTCCTCGCGGATGTCCCACTTGTCTTCATCCTTCGCCGGAACGTCGAACAGCGTTCCGACCGTTGACGGTTCGAGGATCGGCAGACCGCCGACCTGATAACAGGCCGTTCCGTCCCCGATCCATTGTCCCGAGACTTCGCCCTCTTCGTTGTGTTCGTCAAAGAGGACGATCCTTTTCTCCCGTTTGCGGAGAGAAACGATTTTGTTCAGCTTCACGGTTGATAGCCTCCGATTTTCAGTATTTTCCGAGCACCCGGATCACGAGATCATAATCCGTTTCGTGCTTTGCGGTCGCTGTGATGATTGCGGTATGCAGCGCGGAGACGCGGAGGAAATCACGCGCCGCGCGTTTTGCCAGTCTCCATGTGATGTCGAGACCTTCCGGCTCTTCGAGATCGGATACGGAAAGCGGATATTCGCAGACGGTCACGGTCTGCCCGAACGGTTTCCGCGCCGGACGTTCGTTTATAAAGTCCTTCCTCCCGTCCCTGCATTTGGTCAGCTCCAGCGGAGCGGGGAGACCCGTTTTCTTGTCTCGCTTCATGCTGTTTCACCTCCTTTCACCCGGATTTCCCTCTCCCCGAGGTAGTGTCCGAATACCGCCGCCCGCCACCGCTTCACCTTTGCCGGAGGTGCGCGGCGTACCGGGAGGCGCGGGAGGATGTAAACGGTTTCCTCCGTCTCCCTCTCCGGCGGAAATTCTGCGAGGTCTTCCGCATAATCCGCGAGGTCTTTCATGATGTCCGCGACCCCGGCGCAAGCCTCCGTAAACGCTTCGGCGACCTTTGCGAACGCTTCCGCGAGTTGATCGAACGCCTCTATAATGTCGTCGAGGTCGATTCCGCAAAGAACGGTTGAGAGCGTCTTTTCATCCATCCCGCGCCCTCTCAATCCTCATACGGCGACGGTAAATCCCAGCTCCACACGTCCGTTCCGAGAAATTCCGCCGTGAAAAGGTTGTGTTCGCCGTCCCCCACGAAATAGAGGTATTCCCGAGGCAGAACGCGCCCGACGTCCTCCGCGCCCTCGCGTTCCTTCACCCAGCGGACGATCACGTCCGCCGCCAGCCCGCGCAGTTCGTCGGTGACGGGATAGGATGGCCGATAGCCCTTGAACTGGTTTTTCTGTGCGCAGACCTCGATCACGTTGTCGGGGAAATCGGTAGAATCGACCCGGTTGAGGATGCACCACCCGACGGCTGCGATCTCCGTCTTTGATCCGACGCCCCGCGCCTCACCCCACATTGTCCGGGCGATAGCCTCGATCTCCGCGTCATACACGGGGCAGCCCGCGTCATGAACCGCTGGCCGGAGAAAGATCAATTTCTCCTCTTCCGGCTCTTCCTCCGCGCTCTCCGCCTCCGGCATGATCCGCCCGACCCCGTAGCCCGGAGCCGCGCTTTCTGTGATTTCGGCGGAAACGGGAGGCGCGAACAGCGGGAAGAAACAAGCGGCGGTCAGAGCGAGAGCCAGAGCACCCGCCGCCGCCCTCACTTTGAACGGCTGCTTTTCTTGATCTTTCCGCCCGCGTCTATGTATTGCTTCATCTTCGCGGCGAACAGAGACCCAACCTCCGAGAGGTGACGCGCCTCCGCCGCTTCGAGTGACGGCGTAATCGGTGCGAAAACCGGGACGGCTGGGAGGAAGTTCCCGGACGGATCGCGGGCGGCTGTCACGCCGATTTGAATATACCTTTCTTCCTCCATCGTTCAAAACCTCGTTTCTCTCGTTCATTTCGATTCCTCCGTCTTGTACCACCCATCGTCAAGCAAATACTCCTCCGTGAGATCGTCAAACCCGTTCCAGACGTCCTCCAGAACGAGCCTGAAATCGTCGTCCGTTATGAGGTGTTCCGTTTCGTCTCCGAAAGTCTCGTGTTCGAGGAGAAATACCGTCATATTGAGCTGGTCGCATTTTGCCACGTCAATGACGTACCATTTGCCCCTGTACCCCTCAATCTTGATCCCTTCGAGCTGCTTATACTGCCCCGGCGTCCCGTAGAGGATGCGGGCGGTTTTGTCCGTCTCCGCCCTCTGACGCCGCGCTCTCTCCGCGAGGTCAAAACCTCCGGTGTAGAAATTGCTTATCCGTGAATCGTCCCCGGTGACGAGGAAATGTTTTGCGGTCTCCATCCTCACGCCTCCCCGGTCGCCTCGTCGAGGCTTTCAATGATGCTTTCGATCTCCGAGAGAGCGTTGTCCGCTCCGTCGTATGCTTCGCCGAGCGCGTCCACGGCAGCCTCCGCCGCCTCATACCGCTCCGACCCCTGCAAATTCTCCGGGATGTTGTCGAAAGCCTCCTGTTCTTCGTCCTGTACGCCCTCGATCTCCCCTTGAATGTTTTCAAGTTCGCTTTTGAGGTTTTCGAGCATTTCTTTGATCTTCTCGATCTGTCTTCTCCGTGCTTTGTTCATGGTTGATAGCCCCTTTCTGTGTTATGCGGTTTGCGGTATAAACTGTTCAAACGGTACGCCGAGCGCGGCGCAAATTCTGACATACTCCTCGACGGTGATCTTTCTTTTTCCGTTCACCATCGCCGAGAACGTATTGAGCGGGATTCCGGCTTTGTTCGCCACCGCCCCGAGTTTCAGTCCTTTTTGACTGATGTACTCTTTTATTCTCGCTCCAAACATTCTTGCACCTCCTCCGAAAAGTTCAGCAAAACTTGCTTTTCTATATTATAGTCCAGTAAAACTTGCTTGTCAATCCTTTTTCATGAAAATTTTCAGTTTTTCTGAAATTATTTCTTGATTCTCTGTTTTTGGCATGGTATAATAAGGTATCACGTTTTCGGAGGTTCGTACCGTGGGAACGATTCGGGAAGAAATTGCGAAAAGCCTTTTGTTTTACAGAAAAAGAGCCGGGATGACCCAAAAGCAGCTGGCGGAAAAATTAAGCGTCTCACACACCGCCGTTTCTAACTGGGAGAGCGGTAATAATTCCATTGACATTGACACTCTCTTTACCGCTTGCGAGCTGTTCGGCGTCACGTTGAACGATATGTATGGACGATATGCGACCACTGACAGCCTTTCGGATCATGAGCAGAAAGTCGTCACCTCATATCGCGCCCACCCGGAAATGCAAGCGGCGGTCGATAAGCTGTTGAACGTCGATTCGGAGGCGGAGACCGTCGGCGAGGATATGATCGAAACTGTCAAGCGGTTTACTGAAAAAAGTACCGTGCAAAAATAACCTTTTTCCTCCCGGTCTCAAAGTCCCTTGTTTTTGTCTTCACTTCATATTTCACATAAAGGAGAGAATAAAATGAAATCGAAAGCTGGAAAAATCGCCCTTGTCGTTGTCGCCCTCTTCGTCGGCTCTGCGCTTATCACAGGAATCTTTCAAGGAATATCCGACCATATAAACGGAGTGACGCCGGAAACCGATCCCCCGTCCCGCGCCGTGTCTGCTGACGCCGAGGACGCCGATCCAGCGATCTATACCCTCTCCGATTCCGAGCCCGAGCCGACGCCGGAGCCGACGCCGGAGCCGGAACGCGCCGACGAAACCGACGCCCCGGCTGTTGAAGAACCCGAGGAAGAAGCGGAGCCGGAAGTCCTCACCCTCTCCGAGCCGGAAGAGCCAGCCGCGCCCGTGACCCGCGAGACGCCTGATCCTCTTTTCCCGGAATATGAGCGCGAACAGACCGTTGAATATGTTCTGAACACCAGCAGCAAAAAGATTCACAAGCCGACCTGCAACGACGTGAAAAAGATCAAGCCGGAGAATTATTCGACCACCACCGACATTGATTCATACCTCTCACAAGGTTATACAAAATGCGGCCATTGCTGGTAAAAAGAAAAAAGCCCGCCTCAAAGAGACGGGCCGAGGGAATGAGCTATGAAAGCAAATCAAGCGGCGGCGCAGAAAAACGCCGTGATCTACGCCCGCTTTTCCTCCCATGCGCAGAATGAACAGAGCATTGAAGGACAGCTCCGGGACTGTCACGCTTTCGCCGAGCGGGAAGGTCTGACCGTGGTGGGCGAGTACATTGACCGGGCGATCTCCGGGAAGTCGGACGACCGCCCGGATTTTCAGCGCATGATCGCGGACGCGAAAAAGAGAGCGTTTCAATTCGTGATCGTCTGGAAACTTGACCGTTTCGCCCGAAACCGGTATGATTCCGCGATCTATAAACACAAGCTCAAACAATGCGGCGTCAAAGTCCTCTCCGCTATGGAGAATATAGGGGATAACCCGGAGAGTATTATTTTGGAGGCCGTGCTGGAGGCGTCCGCCGAGTATTATTCCGTCGATCTCTCGCAGAAGATCAAGCGCGGGCGGCATGAAAGCGCGGTCAAGGGGAAATTCATCGGGAGCATTGCGCCGATAGGATATAAGAAATCCGGGAGTACCCTGATCCTCGACGAAATCACCGCGCCGCTGGTCAAGTGGGCTTTTGAGCAGTACGCCGCCGGGATGCAGAAACGGGATATAATCGCCGCATTGAACGAGCGCGGATTGAGGAATAAAAAGGGGGAGCCGTTCGGTTATACCGCGCTTCAAACCGCTTTCCGCTCCGAGAAATACGTCGGCGTCCTCGAACAGGACGGCGTGAGGATAGAGAACGCGATCCCCGCCCTGATCGACCGCCCGACGTGGGAGAAGGTGCAGCGGAATCTTGATGCGAACGCCCGCCACGGCGCGAAATTCAAAGCGGCGGTCGAATACCTTCTTTCCGGCAAACTCTTTTGCGGTCATTGCGGAAAGCCGATGCAGGGAGTGAGCGGGACGGGAAAAGGCGGCGCGACGTTCTGCTATTATATGTGCGCCGGACGCCGGAAAAAGGAATGCAACAAAGCGCACGAGAAAAAAGATTTCGTCGAGTGGTACGTCTGCGAGCAGACCGTCGAATATGTCCTTTCCCCCGCCCGGATCAAGCGGATCGCCGAGGCCGTTGTTGCGCAGTATGAAAAAGAGTTCGGCGACAATTCCGTCGAGGAGTGCGAGAAGAGGATCGCCGCCCTCGACCGTGAGCTAAACAAGCTCATAGACGCCGCGCTCGAAATGCCGAAAAACGCCCGCCAGCCTCTTTATGACCGCATGGAACAGATAGGCGCGGAGAAAGACGACGCCGAAATAGACCTCGCAAAGCTCAAAGTCGCAAATTCGATCCGCTATACCGTCGAGGAGGTTGAAAGCTGGCTCCGCTCATTCTGCAAAGGCGACCTCTTTGATATGGATTTCCGCCGCCGGATCATTGACGTCTTTGTCAATTCGGTTTTCCTCTTCGACGATAAGATCATTATATACTACAATATCAAAGGCGGAAAACAGGTCTCCTATATCGAAATGCTGGAGAGCATAGGCGAGGACGCCCCCGCCGACCCCGGCAGCGGTGTTTGTATTTCAAAGCCTCTTCTCCATAGACAAAGATAAAAGCACCCCGGAATAATCTGAGGTGCTTTTTTCGTGTTTTAGCCTGAGATCAGCTTCAAACATCGCCGG
>Ga0310695_10003251_pt1 | contig 32303 bp, 25 predicted proteins | sample RumenRJG_04DNA_FD_203882 | JGI IMG/M metagenome (GOLD analysis project Ga0310695, IMG submission 203882) | Bovine rumen microbial communities from Lethbridge, Alberta, Canada - RJG_04 (v2) (version 2) | ecosystem: Host-associated > Mammals > Digestive system > Stomach > Rumen | place: Canada...
AAGCATTATTCGGAAAAAATGTGTATCTTTGCACCCAGATATCAAACCAATAACACAATATGAAACGCTTGACAATCATCGCTGCCCTCGCTATGGCAGCAATGGGCATCAACGCCCAAAAACCCATGACCGCGCCTCAGGGCGGCAAGGCCATCAGTGACGAATTGATAGGTATCTTCTTCGAGGATATCAGTAGTGCTGCCGACGGCGGCCTCTATGCAGAACTCGTGCAGAACGGCTCCTTCGAGTTCAATACCACAGAGCGCGACGAGTGGGGTCCTGGCACCGCTTGGAAATTCCTGCGCCCTGGCCACTCACTGGGCTACATAAGGCCCTTCATGGAAAAACCGCTCCACAAAAACAACCCCACCTACATGCGCATTCACATTGAGCGTGCCAAGGAGTTCTACGACTATAAAGGTTGGAAAGGCGTAGGCCTGGAGAACAGGGGATTCGGCGGCATCAGCGTGAAGGCTGGCGAGCAGTACGATTTCTCTGCCTTCTTCCGCAACGCCTATCGTCAAGACGACAAGGACATACGCATCGCACTGGTGGCACCACAGGAACCAGGCAAAGATCCCAAGGTGCTGGACGATACCCTCATCAACGTGAACGCCATTGACTGGGAACGCTATCCTGTGGTGCTCACACCCTCCGAAGACTGCAAGAACGCTGCCCTTCAGATTCTGGTGCTCACCAAGGGTGACATAGACATCGACGAGGTGTCACTTATGCCAAAAGACACCTACAAGGGACATGGACTCCGCAAGGACCTGGCACAGGCTCTGGCCGACCTGCAACCGAAATTCATGCGCTTCCCTGGCGGATGCGTGGTGCATGGCGGTGGCGACGGCTTCTGGGACACCTATCGCTGGAAGAACACCATCGGGCCACGTCAGAACCGACTGGGGCTCAAGAATACCTGGGGTTACCATCAGAGCATGGCACTGGGCTATTTTGAGTATTTCCAGTTCTGCGAAGACCTGGGCATGGAGCCCCTGCCTATCCTCCCCTGCGGCGTGAGTTGTCAGGGCACCAATGGCGGCTGGGGCATGTGGCCCACTCAGGCACAAGACGTAGTACCCATGGATCAGATGGACGAGTGGGTGCAGGATGCACTCGACCTCATCGACTGGGCTAACGGCGACGGCACTGGCGAGTGGAGCCGTAAGCGCATCGAAGCCGGCCACCCCGCCCCCTTCAACCTGAAGTATCTGGGACTGGGCAACGAGGAGAAGATCTCACCCGAGTTCATTGAGCGCTTCAAGTATATGTACGAACGCATCACCAAGGCTCATCCCGAGATTGTCATCGTGGGTACAGCCGGCCCTGGCTCACATCCTGACAACCCCGACTTTGAGAACGGTTGGAAACTGGCCGAAGAACTGGGCATGCCCATCATCGACGAGCACTACTATGAGCCCAACACCTTCTTCCTGAACAAGCGCCAGTATGACAACTACCCACGTGACCGCAAGACCAAGGTCTATCTGGGTGAATATGCTTCAAAGGACAAGAAACTCATCGATGCCCTGGCAGAGGGACTCTACCTGCTGCATGTAGAGCGTAACGGTGATGCTGTAACTATGACATCCTATGCACCTCTCTTCGCTCGTCGCGATAACACCAACTGGAACCCCGACATGATTTACTTCGACAACGAGCGCACATACCTGACCTGCAGTTACTATGTGCAGCAGATGTTCGGACAGTCAAGCGGACAATACTACTACGGCGACTGCGTGAAGTTCGAGGGCGATGCACCCGATGTGATCCAGCCCCAAGAGAACGTGCACTATGGCCAGTCGGTGGTACTTAACGTGAAGACACGCAAACTCTTCGTCAAACTCTGCAACGCCAGCGCTGAAGCCAAAACGGCCAATATTGACCTTTCGCGCTTCAAGGGCATAAAGAAGCAAGCCACGAAGACTGTACTGAGCGGTCAGGCCAACGACGAGAACAACTACGACCAGCAGCCCATCACACCACAGAAGGAGACTTTCAAGGCCACCAAGAAGATGACCATCGAACTGAAGCCCTACTCGTTCGTGATGCTCGAATACGCCCTGTAAAAACAATTGCACACATCGGAAGCGGGTGTGCAAAAACGAAAAAAAGTAGGAAAAAGTTAGGCTTATTTGGAAAAATATTCGTAACTTTGCACCCGCAAAATAGTGTGTATGTGTAGTCTTGAGCGATATAAGATTGATTTAAAGGCACTTACCGAGGACATCACGCCCTTGGAATGGCAATTGGACAATCGATTCTTCCAGTCGCTTGAAGACGCTCAGGTGCAGAACGGTTCGTTGCATGTGTCGGGGTCTATACGCAAGGCTGTCGGCTTTTTTGAACTCCTCCTGCATACTGAAGGCACTGTTCAGGTTCCCTGCGACCGCTGTCTGGACATGATGGACCAGCCCATAGAGGCCGACCTGCGTCTAGTGGTAAAACTGGGGCCTGAATACCAAGAGGAAGATGACATCATCACCGTTGACGAAAACGAAGGCGTTCTCCAGACGGCATGGTTCATCTACGAGTCGATAGTCCTGGCGGTACCCATCCAGCACGTTCATCAACCTGGCGAGTGTAACGATGCTATGATGCGAGTGCTCGAAGAGCATTCGGCTGCCCGAAGCAGTGATGCGGACGCAGAGGAGAATATCGACCCCCGATGGAGTGCACTGAAGAATTTGAAAATTTAAAGGTTTAAAAATTAAAATAGTAAAAGAATTATGGCACATCCTAAAAGAAGACAATCGAACACCCGTACGGCCAAGCGTCGTACTCACGACAAGGCCGTAGCACCTACGCTGGCAGTTTGCCCCAACTGTGGCGCTTACTACGTGTATCACACCGTATGCCCCACCTGTGGTTACTATCGCGGTAAGGTTGCTATCAAGAAGGACGAAGAGGTTGCTGAATAATGGGTAAGATTAACGCGATCATCACCGGCGTCGGAGGCTACGTACCCGAATATGTCCTCACTAATGAGGAACTTTCGCGTATGGTCGACACCAACGATGAGTGGATTATGACGCGTGTCGGAATCAAGGAGCGCCGAATCCTCACCGAAGAGGGTCTCGGCACTTCCTATATGGCGCGCAAGGCAGCCAAGCAACTCATGAAGAAGACGGGAGCCGATCCCGATTCTATCGACGCCCTCATCGTGGCCACCTCAACGGCCGACTATCACTACCCTTCTACGGCTAGCATCGTAGTAGGTAAACTGGGACTGAAGAATGCTTTTGCGTTTGACTCCTGGTCAGCCTGCTGCGGATTCCTCTACTCGCTCGACGTGGCATCGTCGATGATACAAAGCGGACGCTACAAGAAAATCATTGTCATCGGTGCCGACAAGATGTCATCAGTCACCGACTACAAGGATCGTCAGACCTGTCCTCTCTTTGGCGATGGCGCTGCTGCTGTATTACTGGAGGCTACTGAGGAGGAGAACATCGGACTGATGGACTCTTACCTGCGTACTGACGGCCTAGGCCTGCCCTTCCTCCACATGAAGGCTGGCGGCTCAGTATGTCCACCCAGTTATTTCACCATCGACCACCGTATGCACTTCACCTATCAGGAAGGTCGCACCGTGTTCCGATATGCCGTGACTAACATGAGCGACGACTGCGCCCTCATTGCCGAACGCAACGGACTGAACAAGGACAACATCGACTGGGTGGTACCTCATCAGGCCAACCTGCGTATCATTGAGGCTGTGGCCAAGCGACTGGAAATGCCCATGGAAAAGGTGATGGTCAACATCGAACGCTACGGTAACACGTCAGCAGCCACCATCCCCTTGGCACTCTGGGAGTATGAGCCCATGTTGAAGAAAGGCGACAACATCATCATGACAGCCTTTGGTGCAGGCTTCGTTCATGGAGCCAACTACCTGAAGTGGGCGTATGATGGGAAGTGAGAAATAGTTGTTGGAAGAAAATGCATAAAGCAGGATTCGTAAATATCGTTGGAAATCCTAACGTAGGTAAAAGTACGCTCATGAACCAATTGGTTGGTGAGCGTATTTCTATTGCCACCTTCAAAGCGCAGACCACGCGCCACCGTATTATGGGCATCGTCAACACCGACGAGATGCAAATCGTGTTCAGCGACACCCCTGGCGTGCTGAAACCGAACTACAAACTGCAGGAGTCGATGCTCGCCTTCTCTGAGTCGGCCCTCAAGGATGCCGACGTGCTACTCTACGTCACCGATGTAGTGGAGAACCCAGAGAAGAACATGGACTTCCTGGAGAAAGTGCAGAAGATGACGATTCCTGTATTGCTACTCATCAACAAGATTGACAGCCTCACCCCCGACTCCTCTCCCAAAGGCGAGGGGAGTAGTCAGTTTAAACTTGCGGAAATCGTTGAGAAGTGGCATACCCTGCTGCCTAATGCAGAGATTCTCCCCATCTCGGCGAAGAACAAGTTTGGCACCGACCTGCTGCTCAAACGCATTCAGGAACTGTTACCTGAAAGTCCTGCCTTTTTTGACAAGGATCAGTTAACAGACAAACCCGCCCGTTTCTTTGTATCGGAAATCATCCGCGAGAAAATACTGCTCTACTACGACAAGGAGATTCCCTATTCTGTTGAGGTTGTGGTGGAACGCTTTAAGGAGGACGACCGTCAGATTCACATCAATGCAGTCATTTATGTTGAGCGTGATTCACAGAAAGGCATCATCATCGGACATCAGGGTATTGCCCTGAAGAAAGTCTCTACCGAAGCCCGCAAGGCATTGGAGAAGTTCTTCGATAAGCACATCTATCTAGAGATATTCGTCAAGGTTGACAAAGACTGGCGTTCATCGAAACGCGAACTGGACAACTTCGGATATAATCCAGAGTGACACTAACAAAAAATCCGAAACACGACATTGTTTCGGATTTTTTTTGTATCTTTGCACCAAAATAATGCATTATGGGAAATTTAGTAGCCATCGTAGGACGCCCCAATGTAGGGAAATCCACTTTATTTAACAGACTGACCAACTCCCGCCAGGCCATCGTAAGCGACGAGGCTGGCACCACTCGTGACCGCCAATACGGCAAATGCGAATGGACAGGAAGGGAGTTCTCTGTAGTAGACACTGGCGGATGGGTGGTCAATAGTGACGACATCTTTGAGGAGGAGATCCGCAAGCAGGTGCTCATCGCCACTGAGGAGGCCGACTTGGTGCTCTTCCTTTGCGACATCAAGAATGGCGTGACGGACTGGGACATGGACGTAGCCCTCATCCTGCGCAAGGCGAAACTGCCAGTATTGCTGGTAGCCAACAAGGCTGATGACGGCAAGGACTTGTATGGCCAGTATGATTTCTACAAACTGGGACTAGGTGACCCTTATTGCATTAGTGCTGCTACAGGCAGTGGCACTGGCGACCTGTTGGACAAGGTTCTGGAACTGCTGCCTGAAAAGCAGAAAGACGACCTGGAGGAGGGCATCCCCCGTTTCGCCGTAGTAGGCCGTCCAAACGCCGGCAAGTCGAGCATTATCAACGCTTTCATTGGCGAAGAACGTAATATCGTGACAGAGATTGCAGGCACGACACGTGACTCCATCTATACACGATATGATAAGTTCGGCTTCGACTTCTACCTGGTCGATACAGCGGGCATCCGCCGTAAGAACAAGGTATCGGAAGATCTGGAGTTCTATAGCGTAATGCGCTCTATCCGTGCCATTGAGAACAGCGATGTCTGTATCCTGATGATTGATGCAACCCGAGGCATCGAGGCACAGGACATGAATATCTTCCAACTCATCCAGAAGAACAACAAGTCTTTGGTGGTAGTGGTCAATAAGTGGGATTTGGTAGAAGACAAGTCGCAAGTGGTCATCGACACCTTTGAGAATGCTATCCGCGAGCGAATGGCTCCCTTCAGGGATTTCCCCATCATCTTTGCCTCGGCTCTGACCAAACAGCGCATCTTTAAGGTGCTGGAGACTGCCAAGGAGGTCTATCTGCACCGTAAGATCAAGATCGGTACCAGCAAACTCAATGAGGTGATGCTGCCCATCATCGAGGCCACACCACCGCCCAGCATTAAGGGTAAATACATTAAGATTAAATATGTGAGCCAGGTGCCTGACACTCAGATTCCCACCTTTGTGTTCTACGCCAACCTGCCGCAATATGTCAAGGAGCCCTATCGTCGCTTCCTAGAGAACCAACTCCGTATGCACTGGACGCTGACGGGCTCGCCTATTAATGTGTTTATCCGACAGAAATGAGGCAAGCAACCATTCTTCTCACAGCCATCAGTTCCCTGTTGCTCCTTGCAGCCTGCAGCAAGCCGACACCAGAGCAACAGGCCATCAACACGGTTCTGGAGAGTTACGAGGGACTGTTGCAGGGCGACTACGAGACATTCCTCAACAACCGTGCCGGCATGGACAGCATCCCTGACAGTTACCGCGAGCAGTTGCTGGTGTCCTACAAGCAGTTCATTGCTCAACAGCGAAAGGCACATGAAGACATTGTCGAACTCCAACCCATACGCACTGAGTTAGACTCCGTCCAGCATCTCATGTTGGTCTATCTACAGGTCATCTATGCCGACAGCGCCAAAGAAGAAATCGTCGTCCCCATGATTGAGAACGACGAAGGTATGTGGATGATGAAATAGAAGGCTAGCGCCACGTAAAGTTGAAGTCAATTTTTCCGCCACTTGTCTCATTGGTAAACACTCCTTTATAGGTGCCGTCCTTCAACTGCCCCTTAAAGTATCCGATATAATTGCCGTTGGTAAAGTACTCATTCAGGATGAGCGTTCCAGAAGACTCGTCGTAAGAATTGAAAGAGACATTACGGGTATTCTTCACGCCATTTACAGTAAATGTGACTGTGCCACCATATTCTTCATTGAAAAATAGCACAGCGTCGTTGGCACCTCCCAGTGTACCATACATGGAGAGGTTACTATAGTCCGGTTCACTGGCAACAGGTTGTTCTGCTACAGGAGAAGCAGGTTCGGCTGTCGCAGGACGAGCAGACGGTCCTGTCACTGTGGGAGCAGGTGCTTCTACTTGAGGCAGGTCTGGAGAATACGACTCATTCCTAGTGCTCTCATAGCCACTTGACATATCATTGATGATGAAACCTACCAAGGCTATACCCACCAACAGCAGGAACACGCCAATAACTGCCCCCAAGATAATCCAAGGGGTCTTCGACTTTTTCTGTGGAGTCAATGGCATACGGGGGCTGGGCGAAGCCATCCTCGTCGGCTCCTGATGAGCAGAAGCCATCTGTGTGGCCTGCGAAGGAGTAGAAGCCATCTGAGTGGCTTGTGAAGGAGCAGTAGGAGCAGAAGCCATGCGTGTCGAATCAGAAACATGCTCCTGTAAATCAGAAACGTGCCCCTGTAAGAAACTGCGCACATCTGCCACTGACTGAGGCCGCTTGTTGCGATTGGGTTCCATCATCCACTGTATCAGTTGCTGCATCCGATTACTGCTACCAGCAGGGAACTCGAAGGCGTCACCGTCCTGTATCTCCGACACAGAAGGGGGCGTCTTCATCGTCAACAGGTTATACATGGTAGCACCCAAGGCATACAGATCTGTCCAAGGTCCCATCTTAGTGGTACTCGACTCTATCTGCTCTGTAGGCGCAAAGCCTGGTGTGTAGCAAAGACCTGTTGATGTTGACAGCGAGTGTCCGTTGGCATCATGGAACTGTTTGCTGGCTCCAAAATCAATCAGCACGGCCCGTCCATTTCTGTCGGTCATGATATTACTAGGCTTCAGGTCGAGATGCCATATATTCTCTTGATGGATAGCATCAAGGGCATCGAGCACCTGATCAGTAAAGTCCTTCACTTCCTGCTCCGTGAAAGGATGTCCCTGCTTACGCATCTGAGCCGACAGCGACTCCCCATCCAGAAAGTCCATCACATAGTAGGCAGTACCATTTTCTTCAAAGAGATCATGCACACGAACCACATGTGGATTGTCCAGTTTGCGAAGCCGTAAGGCCTCCTTATGGAACTTATCCTTCTGTAACTTGAACTCTTCAGAATTGACAGCATTGCTCACGCTGACCTTTTGCGTTGCTTCGTCACGCTCGTTCACCCCACGGAGATAGAACTCCTTAAGGGCAAAGACCTCGTTGAAGGTCACATTCGTAATACGATAGGTGTTGCCAAAACCGCCTGAAGCCAGATGTGCCTCAACGCGATATTTCCCACCCTGAAGAGTGGCACCTATAGGCAATAGGAAATCTTTTTCTTCCATAGACCATATCTGTTTTATTGAGCCTTGACCGTATAGGTCTTGCCAGGCTTCGTCTCTATATCATACTCATAAACCTTCCGTACGGGCAGGGGTGAGAAGTCTTTCAGTTCCTTCGACTGCAAAGGATCCTTAATAGAAGCAGGCTTCAGCAAGTCATTAGGACAGTCACCATCTGCAACCCTCAGACCATTACCTGTCAGGGGCACATAGGAGCGCAGACGAAGTTTTCCGCCAATGATAGAACGGATGGAGGCCTCACGCAGCCGTCCCCCACTCCACTGTTCATTGACGACAAATCCGCCACGGGTACGCAAGCCCCTGACATCACCCTCCCTCCACTCGTTGGGCAGGGCAGGCAACAGGTGTACAGCACCGTCGTGACTCTGTATCAACATCTCGCAGATGCCTGCAGAGACACCAAAGTTACCGTCTATCTGGAATGGCGGATGTGCATCGAAGAGATTCGGATAGGTGCGTCCGCTGGGATACTGTCCTGCCTGACCATCGGAAGGCAGCAGATGAAGCATGTTCTTGATGATGCGGAAAGCATGGTTGCCGTCGAGCATACGTGCCCAGAAGTTCGTCTTCCACCCCAGGCTCCATCCCGTAGCCATATCGCCACGCTGGTTCAGCGTGTTGGCAGCGGCAGTAAACAGTTCAGGGTGTGTATAGGGTGATATCTGGTTTGAAGGATAGAGACCGTAGAGGTGAGAGATATGACGGTGTTCATCCTTCGGATCATCGGCATCGATAATCCATTCCTGCAACTGGCCGTAGCGACCAATCTGCATGGGAGGAAGTTTTGAGAGTTGAGATTTGAGGCTTGAGATTTGAGATTGATCCTTACCCAGAACCTTGGCGGCTTCTATGGTTTGCGAGAGCACGTCGAAGGCAATCTGATTGTCCATTGTGGAACCTGCAGTAACATTAGTTCCCTTGCCACGCGGCCCATGCTCAGGCGAGACGGTAGGCACCGTCATGACCCATCCTGCCGCCTCCTTGACTTCGCCATTGGCAGGATACTCCTGCATATAGTCCGCCAGGAAATCAGCGGCCCCCTTCATCACAGGATAGTATGACTCCAGGAACTGCTTGTCGCCCGTAAAGAGATAGTGCTGCCAGATATGTGTGGTGAGCCAGGCACCGCCCGTTGGGAACATCCCCCAAGGTGTACCGTCCACAGGCCCTGCAATACGCCACAGGTCGGTATTGTGATGAGCCACCCATCCGTTGCAGTTATACATGGTGCGAGCCGTCTTGGCACCTGTGACGCTGAGGTCGCGAACCATCGAGAAGAAGGGCTGCTGTGTCTCAGCCAGATTACCCACAAGGGCAGGCCAGTAGTTCATCTCGGCATTGATGTTGATAGTGTACTTCGAGTCCCATGGGGCATTCATCTTGTCGTTCCATACGCCCTGCAGGTTAGCAGGCTGTCCGCCAGGCTGACTCGACGAGATGAGCAGGTAACGGCCATACTGCATCATTAAGGAAACGAGATCAAGATCCAGTTGAGTATCGGGAGCATTATTCTCAAAAGCAGCCAGTCGCTTGTCGGTCTCCAGAAGCGACGCATCGGTTCTGGGGAGTGTCAGGCTGACGCGGTTATACTGCTCCTGGTATTTCCTGACGTGGGCGGCCAGCAACTGCTTATAGGGTTTGCCCTTGACACTGGCCAGCGTCTCGTTGTTTTTCTTCACGGGGTTGCCGCTGATGTCCTTGTAGTTCACGAAGTTGGTGGCGGCAGTGATATAGAGGGTGGCGATAGTGGCATCGTCGATGCTCAACTTGTCGGCGCCGCGTTTCACCTCACCGTCGGTCTCAACCATAATGCGACACTCGGCTTTCAGTCCGGCCTTAATGCCCTCCTGTTCAACACCGTCGACCACAGCGGCCAATTCATTGACTTTCCCACTGATGCCTTCATGCTCAGACACCGTAAAGACATTCTTCTGCAACTGAGAAGTGAACTCCATATCAAACTCCAGTTCGCCTTTCTTCGATGCGGTCAACTGCACGACAATCACATTGTCAGCCTGCGAAGCAAAGACCTTACGCTCGTACCTCACACCATTATATATATAAGAGGTGGTGGCTGTGGCATCGCCCAGATTCAAGGCTCGCTCATAGCCTGTCACATCCTTGTGTCCCAACAGGATTTTCAGACTTCCCAGTGGCAGGTAGCGCATGCCGTGAGGACCTGGAATGAAATGACTGTCGATGAGTTTAGCAGCCTCACCCTCCTTACCTTCAAAAATAAGACGGCGCACCTCTGGCAATGTCTGCAGCGATTCCGTAGCGTCGTTATTATGAGGCGAACCGCTCCAGAAGGTCTCCTCGTTCAGTTGGATCTCCTCTATGTCAGTTCCGCCATATACCATTGCTCCCAGATGGCTGTTGCCAATGGGCAGGGCTTCCAGCCAGTGGCTGGCCGGACGGGCATACCATAAACGATGACTCTGTGCGCTCAAGGTCTGGCACAACAGGGTCAGCAAAGCGATAACTATCAGTTTTTGCTTCATCATGTAGGTTTTTAGTGTATTTGTATTGGATAATTCTATTATGTCTGCTTGATGCCGTGTGTCAGGTCTTAGGGTGATATGGAATTTTCATGAGGATGAGTCCGATGATAATCCAGATGATTTCCCTCACACGACAGATGATGCTCACGAAGATGCCCAGGGCTGCCGACAGTCCCAGAGCAGCGATGGAGATGACGAATCCGCCCTCCTGCACACCCAGTTGCATGGGCAGGAAGCCGATGATATTGGCAAACAGGGTGGTAAAGGCCACGATGAGAATAGAGTGCAGGTAGGTGAGTATCAGTCCTGTGGTATCGCCTCCGCAATCGACGCCAAAGAGTAAGAGCATGAAGAACACCTCTGAACTCTGCACCACGCGTGAGAAATATTCCAGCACGAGACTCTCATAGAACGCACGCTTGTGGGTCTTATGCAGCGAGGCAATCTGGGCATCCACCTTTTTCAGCGACTCTGTATGACGCTCCAAGAAGCGGTTGCTCCAGCCTTTCAGTCCTGGAATCTTACCTATCCAGCGGATGGTCTTCACCACCAGTCCGTTACGATAGCCTTTCGAAAAGAGGTAGAATGCCAGCAGGCACACGCCGACAATGATGCCCAGGATGACTCCTATGGGCACCGTCAAGGGCAGGTCGCCGACAAGAGCCAACGCCACATAGAGGAATACGGAAATGAACCAGAACCAGAAGTGGGCAAAGATATGCATCATGGCATAAAGAATGACCGATGATGCCGCATGGTCCTGACTGATATTCTTCGACAGTTCGATGATGCGATAAGGCTCACCGCCCAGTCCTCCCACCGGTGTGGCATAGTTCAATGCATAGCCAGTGATGGTGAGACGATAGACACGCATGAAACTGACATGCTCATCAGGGTCTTTTGTACTTCGGATGACACACCACCACGCCCAGGCGTTGATGCCATAAATAATGATCCACACCCCTACGATAGGCAGAAGCCAGTAGCCTGCGTGACACAGGTGATCCCACAGTTCCACGAAACTGACGTCGAAGGTGAACATCATGACTACGACCATCACCACGCCCAGTACGAAGAATACGTTGTTGACCCTTTGCTTAGTCCACTTCATTCTGAATTGAGAATTGAGAGTTGAGAATTGTGAATTGTCAATTGTGAATTACAAACTGTCGGCGATCTTCTTGCAGAACGCCTCGTGGCGATGAACGACATACCACGACAAGAACAGCATCACGATGATTTCGAAGACGAACATCTCGGCTGGCAGATCCAACAGACAGAACAGGATGAGGTAAGCCGTACGGAAGTTGAACACCAGCATGAAGACATACTTCAACAGCGACTTTGAGTTTCGATGGAACTCATCACGCACCGACTGGGGGAAATTCTCCGTAGCACCATACTTCTCTCGCAGCAATGACATCATACGCTGGAACTGCGGTGTGAGTTGCTCCTGGTTCTTCGTGTAGCCCACATAGTTCTTCTGGAACAGTTTCTCAATGAAGTTGTCCTTCCATGTCAGCCTTTCGTATTTTTCTTCCTGAGCCTTCGAGTTGTCCAGTTCGGCCCCCTTTTCTCCCTTCAGAAAGAAGAGGTGGGTCTGTATGTAATAGTCAGCGATGCGCTGTGGACGAGCCAGTCCCCAGACACCTGCAATAACGGCCAGCAGTAAGACGATACCCGTAGCAACAGCCAGCACATACGGCTGTTTGTCGTCGAGCCCCAGCAACCCGAATTCTATGTCGTGATGGATATAGAAACGGTACACCAGTCCCAGATAGATGGGGAAATACCACACAAATCCAGCGGCTCCGTCGAGGATACGTCCCAGCGGACTCTTCTTACCTGTCATACGTGCCAACTGGCCGTCAGTATTGTCGAGGATATCGGCAACAAACAGCATCAGCAGGGCTATTAGATTGTATATGACGCCCCACATCCCCTCATAGTAGAAACTACCGTGTGCAAAGAACCAGGTGCTACCTGCTCCGATGAACATCGACGCGATAGTGACTGTGTTGGGATGGATGCCCAGTTTGGCAAAGAACACGGCCCAGTAGTATGTGAAGGGCCTCACGATATGATAGTCGACCCAGTCCTCCGTTTCTGCCGACTTCAGGCTTGCATATACCTTCTCATTCATAGATTCAACACATCATTATTTCAGGGTAATCTTGAAGGTGTCCAGTGCTTCAGCCAACACTACAAAGAAGTCGTCGATGTCCTTCACGTCAATCGTACCCAGGGCACACAGGCGGAAGGTGTTCGTGGTGGAAATCTTGCCAGGATAGATGGTGAAACCACGCTCGTAGCAGTAGTCGTGCACCTTCTCGAAACTCCAGTTGGGATCATCGGGATATTTCACCGATACCACCAGGCCTGACTCTATCTTCGGATCAATGACAGTCTCAAAGCCCATTGCCGTCACACCCTTGCGGATAGCCTCGTAGACACGGTGATGACGGGCAAACTTCTCCTTCTCACCTACCTCGAAATATTCCTTCAGGGCCTGTATGGTGGCATAAATGGTCTGCACAGGCGGTGTGAAGTGCATCTCACCCGTTTTTTCGAAATACTCATACTGCAGGTAGAGGTTGCAATAGTATGAACGGGTGGGATAATTCTTCGATGCCTTGATGATGTCAGTCTTGCCGATGATGAACGACAGGCCCGACATAGCCATCAGTCCCTTCTGGGCAGATGCCATACAGAAGTCTACGTTGTCCTTCACCACGTCGAGGGGAATCATACCCAGCGTCGAGGTGGTATCGCTCACGAAGATGGCTCCATGCTGATGGGCCAGGGCACCGATCTCACGAATCGGATTGAGCACGCCTGTACCCGTCTCGTGATGACAGCAATAGACCATCGCCACATCGGGATTATCGTTCAGCGCCTGCTCGACAGCCTTCAGGTCGGGCTGTTCATAGACACTCGACTTCAGGTCGATGTGGGGGATGTGGTACATCTGGCACACCTCAACGGCACGCGAGTTATAGGCACCGTTGTTCACAACGAGCACCTTCTTCCCCTCAGGCACGAGCGAGTTGATGCACACGTCGATATTGATAGTTCCCGATCCGCAGAACAGCACCGATGTGTACTGGTCCTCTGGGGCATGTACCACTTTCAGCAGGTCACTTCGCAAGCCTTTCATCAGGCCGGCAAACTCCTTTTCACGGGGACAGATATCAGGAACGACCTGAGCCATCTTCACCGTATCGGTTGTCGTGGCGGGTCCTGGATTCAACAAGACATTTCTCTTTATCTGCATTTTTTCCATTTTTTATCTTTTTACTATTTCATCCTTATTACTTCAAAAACGGCAGGATGTGCTCTTCAGCATACGCCAGGTCGTCTGGGTCGTCAATCTCGTACCATTTCAATCCGTCGACCTTCAGCACATAGACCTTACGCAGCGTCTGCGACATCGTAAGCAACTGGTACTCATAGCCCAGTTTGGGCTGTGCGTCCACCTTCTTGGCGTAATCCTCACACATCAGCCTGTAGAAACTGCCTGACAATTTGTGGATGCCCACCAGTTCGCCCTTGGCATCGAGGTCGGTCTCCACCGTCGAACAGCGAGTCAGCCGATGCTCAGCATCATACTCCACATAATACTGGTCCTGGAACTTCGTCACTGGTGTGATGAGCATCACGTCAGGCTCGGCACATTCCATCAGCGAGGTGATGGCTTTCTTTTCAAAAACGAGATCTGATTCCAGCAGCAGGAAGTCGTCGCCGCCAATCGTCTCACGACAGTTCCATAGAGTGTACATGCTGTTGGTCTCGGCATAGCGTGGCGAGAAGACGCACTCTATCTGGGGATACTGTTGCTGCAAAGCCTCATAGCGCTCCTTGTGGTATCCCGTTCCAATGATGATACGTTCAATGCCACAGGCAACCAGTGTCTGTATGCTGCGCTCCACCATCGAGATGCCACCACACTCCACGAATCCCTTGGGAATCTTCTCTGTATATTGGCCGAAGCGGGTACCCATGCCCGCTGCCATAATCACTGCTGTCTTTAACATATAATTCTTAACTCTTAATCGCAGCGAAGCGAGAACAACTCTTAATTCTTAATCGCAGCGAAGCGAGAATAATTCTTAATTCTAAACTCTTAATTCTTAATTCTCACTAAGGAACTTCATCAGAGCCTCCTTGTTCTGGATGGGAGTCGTCGTAGGACGTCCCAAATCCTTGCGGTTGCCCTTCTTGACTTTAATCTCCAATAAAATTGGAGTTTGGGTTATTGGTGAGAGGTTATTGGTTATCGAAGCCAATGCCATTCTCAACTCTTCTTTTGTGCTGACACTATAAGTTTGGGGATAACCCACAGCCTTTGCAACGGCAGGCAGGTCGATAGAGAGGCCTACCGTGGGCTGTCCGCCTACAGAGTCGTGGGCACCGTTGTTGAACACCACATGCACGTAGTTCTTGGGCTGCATGCTGGCCGTAATAGCCATGTTGCCCATGTGCATGATGGAGGCGCCGTCTCCGTCGAAGCAGAACACGGGGCGACTGGGCTGCTGCAAGGCGATGCCCAGTGCTATCTGTGAGGCGTGGCCCATCGAGCCCACCGTCAGGAAGTCGTGCTGATGGCCCTCACCCCTGCGCTCACGTATCTCGAACAGTTCACGCGAGATCATGCCTGTGGTAGACACCACAGCGGCATGCTCGGGCAGAGCCTCGACAACCGTCTCGATGGCTTCCTCACGCGAGAGTGTCAGTCCGCTGTCCACCTTGTTCTGCAGTACGTAGGCATCGAAGGTATCCTTCTCGATGACCAGTGCATAGCACTCTTTCGTTTGCTGCATATAGTCCACAGCCACCTTCACCTGTTTGGCAGCCTGTTCCTCGTCCTTACTTAGCACGGTGTAGTTGATACCCATCGTGTTCAGCAGTCCTGTGGTCACCTTGCCTTGCTTCACATGCTGTGGCTCGTCGTGCACGCCAGGTCTTCCGCGCCAGCCTATCAGCAGCAGCACAGGGATGTTGTACACTTCCTTGTCAGTCAGCGAGGCCAGCGGGTTGATGATGTTACCCTCGCCCGAGTTCTGCATATAGACCACGGGGATGCGTCCCGTAGCCAGGTGATAGCCAGCAGCGATGCCCATGGCTCCGCCTTCGTTGGCAGCGATGATATTCTGCTCGTGTGGCAGTGTGTCTGTGATATAGGCACAGATATTCTTCAACAGCGAGTCGGGCACGCCTGCGAAGAAGTCGATGCCCTGCTCTTTCAGTTTCTCAACAAAAAATCCTGGTCTGATCATAACTTTCAGGTTTGAGGTTTGAGGTTTGAGATTTGAGATTTAGCCTGCGGCGGTAGCGAATTTTTCACTCTTCAATATTCACTTTTCCCTTCCAATGGCGGTAGCGAATTTTTCACTCTTCACTTTTCACTTTTCCCTTTCAATTCTTTTTCGTTCCTGGAATCAGGTTAAGTATCTGCTTGATAGGCATGCAGTACTGCTCGGAAGCCTCCAGACTGCGACTGTGCTCCAGAATGCTCTCAGCACACTTCACCATAGCGGGATAGGCCGAGCGCAGCATGTGGTTGGCATAGATTACGATGTTGATGCCCCACCCTGCCAGTTCCTCTTCCGTAAACTGGTTGTATGTCGTCGGCACGGCGACGATGGGCGTGTGATCGTCTGTCTCGCGGAAGCGCTGGCAGAACTCCTTGATATCCTCACCGCTCTTGTCCTTCGAGTGGATCATGATGCCGTCGGCACCAGCAGCCACATAGGCATGACAGCGCTCCAGGGCATCGTCCACCGACTTACCTGCTATCAGACTCTCACAACGTGAGATGATCATGAAGTCACGGGTGATCTGTGCGTCCTTGCCAGCCTTGATCTTGTTGCAGAAGCCCTCGATGGTGTCCTGTGTCTGAACGGCATCGGTGCCGAACAGCGAGTTCTGCTTCAGGCCTACCTTGTCTTCGATGATGACGGCAGAGATGCCCAGACGCTCCAGGGTGCGCACGGTGAATACGAAGTGCTCCAGTTTACCACCCGTGTCACCATCATAGATGACGGGCTTGGTGGTCACCTCCAGCGTGTCGTTCAGGTCGTGCAGACGGGTTGTCAGGTCCACGGCCTCGATGTCGGGCTTACCCTTAGATGTAGAGTCAGTCAAAGAACTTGCCCACATACCGTCGAACTCACGATGCTGGCCGTTCACCTCCACAGATGTATGCTCTGCAATGAGACCTGTTAAGCCATTATGGGATTCCAAAATGCGCACAACTGGCTTTGCTGAAATCAATCTGCGAAGTGAGGCTAATCGAGCCTGAGGGGTAACTCCCAATGAATCGATTTCTTCTTTCAGGCCAGATGCAGAAATTCCCTTGGTATAAGGAATCTCTATCACCTCTCCACCAAGTTTCTCCATCGTCTTGAACACCTCGTCGCGGATATACTTGTCAGGTCCGTAGAGCCAGTCGTCGCCATGAATGATATAGTCGGGTTTGTACTTCAGCAGGTTGGGCACGTAACTCCAGTCGTCCTGTGGCACGATGGTGCTCACGCCCTTGATGTTCTCAATCACATTCTTACGCTGTTCATAGGTCAGATAAGGCAGGCGCTTGTGCGTCGCAATAGCCTTATCGGTAAAGAGGCCAATCATCACGTTGCCATACTTGGCACCCTCGTTGATGATGTTGATCAGACCCGGATGCATGATGTCGCCTATCATTCCCAGATAGACCGTCTTCTTTGAGTTTTCCATTATATGTCTTTTAACTTTTTAACCTTTCAACTTTTTTATCTTCTTAGACGCTGCAAAGTTAATCATTTTTTTCCGAACAGCGGTGTCATTTTGCAAATAATTCTCTCTCAGGCCCTTTTTCGCCCCCCATGTCGGCCTCCGGGCAAAATAATTGCCGATATATTTGGCCGTCTCGATTATTATCCGTACCTTTGGACACCAAACTAAACTATCATTTGTTATTAACCTAACACGGTTCGTTATGAAAGAGAAAGAAGGAACAAACCTCAGCCGCCGCGATTTCCTGCGTCGGTTAGGCATAGGAGCAGGATCGGCTATGGCCATGATGGCACTTGAGCCGCTGAATATGTTTGCCCAAGAGAATACATCGGCAGGCAAGGACGACAAGCCTGATACCAATCGCATGACCTACCGTGTGCAGCATGGGTCTGGCGAGCAGATATCGCTGCTTGGCTTCGGCATGATGCGACTGCCTGATGATCAGGAGAAGGTGAACGCGCTGGTGGACTATGCCATCGCACACGGCGTGAACTATTTCGACACAGCCCCCATGTATATGGGCGGACAGTCGGAGGTACTCACAGGCAATGCGCTCTCACGTTTCCCACGTGAGAAGTTTTTCGTGGCCACGAAGATGTCGAACCAGAATCGCCGGCTGTGGAGTTTCGATGACTCGAAACGCATGTACGAGAACTCACTGGAACGTCTGAAGGTTGACTATATTGACTATTACCTCCTGCACAGCATCGGCGGGGGCATGGAGACACTGAAAGGGCGTTTTCTTGACAATGGTGTGCTCGACTTCCTGCTGAAGGAACGTGAAGCGGGGCGCATCAAGCACCTTGGCTTCTCGTATCACGGTGATGTGCGCGACTTCGACTGGCTGCTGGACCGTCAGGAGGAGTACCACTGGGACTTCTGCCAGATACAGATGAACTACCTCGACTGGCGACATGCCTCCATCCGTCAGGGACGCAGGCATGATGCTGATGCTGAGTACCTGTACGACAAGTGCAAGAAGGCTGGCGTGCAATGTGTCATCATGGAACCGTTGCGAGGCGGTGCCCTGGCCAAGGTGTCTGATGACGTGGAGAAGCAACTGAAGGCTCAGAGACCCGACGACCAGCCTGCCCGCTGGGCTTTCCGCTGGGTTGGCTCGCACTCCAACATCCTGACCGCACTGAGCGGCATGAACAGGATGGATCATCTGATGGAGAACGTCGAGACCTTCTCTCCCCTCGATCCCTGTACAGATGCTGAGAATGCGCTGCTGGAGAAGATTGCCGACGAGATGGCTGGCGTGCCCACCATTCCGTGCACCACCTGTGCCTACTGCATGCCGTGCCCCTACGGTGTCGACATTCCTGCCAACTTCGCCTACTACAACGAGGCGGTCAATGCCAAGGTGTTGCCCCTACCCGACCGCTCCTCTGCCGACTATGCCAGTCGCAAGCAGCAGTTCACCGAGGGCTATCGCAAGGCATTGCCTGACCAGAAGACATGGGCGCATTGCTGTCAGGACTGCGAGGAGTGCCTGTCGAAGTGTCCTCAGCAGATCCGCATCCCCAACCAAATGGCCCGTATCGTGGAGACGCTTAGGAGATAAGGGTTATTGGTTATGGGTTCTTGCGTCCCTTCGGTAGCAAGCGGCCTTTGGCCGAGCGATAGGTTATTGAATTTTGGTTTCACAACCTAAACGCATACGTCTGCGACTCATCCGTTATCAGGAATGTGCCGCTGTCGGTATATGACACATGGTCAGGATGGAAAGTGAGACCTTTCAGTTTTGCTTCCACATTCGAAGGAATATTGTCGTAGTAGATTCCGTTCTGACATACCACGCATATGCCTAAGTTAGTGATGCAGACATCCTTGATCTTACCGTATTTTTCCATAGCGGTAGTCATGTTTGAATGGTCGCTGCTGTTCGAGGCAGAGAAATGTTCATCGGTCACAATGGCGAAGTCACCGTTTTCGCTGATCGACACGGCGAGTATCTCCTCTGCGTTGGCATTGAATTCATTCAGTTTCGTCTTCATCTGGTCAGGCACATAGCCGTACCAGGCATTGCGTTCATAGACCACACAATAGTAGCCGGAATGAGTCAATGCAACGGAACTGATCCTCTCGTTTATGCTTTTGATCTTGTCGCTGAAATTGGTGGGAAGCGACATCATGAAGGCCCCATTGTTTTCGTAGATGACGACCCCCTCTCCATTTTCCGTGATAGCGCCCAAACGGCATTTCTCGTTTTCCTCTATCTGGGACACGATATAATCCAAGGCCTTGGCATTGTCGGTATAATCACGCGACGTGCCACTCACTTCCCACACGATAGGAGCACCCGCCTGGGTGATATTCACTCGCTGCTCCTTGTCGCCGGCCGTGATGATGAAAAAGTCCGTACGCTCTTCGTGGCTCGTGTTCTCGTCGATGCGAACCTCCAACTGGTTGCCATCCTGCGTGAGATGTCCCCAGGAATCGGCATCCGTGCTTATCCACCAACTGCCGCTCGTCCCCACGATGATTGTCTGAGTTCCGCCTCCCGATTCAAAATAGAGTTCATCGTCCGAAACGGTAAGATAGGTATCTCCTGAGACAAACACGGGTGGCTCACCATCGCCTCCACGGTCGCGTAAGTGCGACCAGACCACGGCGCCAATGACACACAGGGCGATGAGGCCCAGGGCACCTATGCCCAGGCATCCGAAGAGCAGGGCTTTCGAGCCCGATTTCTTCTTTGCTACAGGACGGGGAGCAGGGCCAGGGGGCACAGGTTTCCTGACAGGGCCCGAGGCCAGACGGGTTTCTGCCGAGTCCGTGTCAGGCACTGGCGCTGGTCCGGGCTTGGGGGTTGGTCCAGGCTTGGGCGCTGGTCCAGGTGCTGCCGTGGCCAGCCGCTGTTCTATCTCCTCCACCCGCTGCGGACGGTCCTTGGGGGCTGGCGACATCAGCCAGGTGATGAGGCTGCGCATGTCTGGGCTGACAGATGCTGGAAATTTGAAAGCCGATACACCCTCATCCATGATGTCATCTGAACTGGGCGGCTTCTTTGTCGTCAGCAGGTTGTAGAGCGTGGCACCAAGGGCATAGAAGTCCGTCCACGGCCCTATGCGCCTGGCATTGCCGTTGACCTGTTCGCTGGGCGCATAGTCTGGCGTATAGCAGAGGCCGGTGCCTGTGCCCAGAGTATGGCTCTCTTCTGCACTTATCTGCTTACTGGCTCCAAAGTCGATCAGCCAGCAGCGGCCGTCTTCATCCTGCATAATGTTGGCAGGCTTCAGGTCGAGGTGGTTGATATTCTGTCCGTGCACATACTTCAGCGCTGCCAGCACCTGTGGCAGCACCACCTGGCGCACCTCCTGCTCGCTCAGCGGCTGGCCCGTACGCTTCATCCTGGCATCCAGCGATTCGCCCTCGACGAGGCGCATCACGTAGTAGGCTGTCTGGTTCTCCTCGAAGAAGTCGCTCACATCCACCACATGCTGCTCCTCCAGCGATGCCAACCGCTTTGCCTCATTATAGAACTTGGCGCGCATCTGGTTGAAGGTCGTCCTGTTCTCCTCCAGGCTCACCGACACGGTGACACCCTGGCGCTGGTTGATGCCCCGTATATAGAACTCCTTCATCGCCATGTGCTTGTGCAACTTCACATGCTCCACCTCGTAGGTATTGCCGAACCCGCCCGATGCCATATAGCGCACCACGCGGTATTTCCCGTCCTGTAGCAGCGTGCCCATGGGCAGCATCTGCCTCTCCTGCATCTCGTCCATCATATTACTAATTTATCATTTTCCACCCTTCAATCCTACGGGTCTTTGTGGAGAAGTTGATGCCAATCCTGAAAAGGTGGCGCTGGTCATGCTCGAAAGGTTTGGCATATTGTTTCTCCTCTATCTGCCGAAGAGCCTCGTCGGCACTTCTGTCAAGTTTGAATTCAAGGATGTATAGGTAGTTCTGCGTCTTGATGAGCATATCCATACGGCCGTCCGTAGTATGTCTTTCCACCTCGGTATAGAAGCCCATCATCTTGAAGATGACCCAGACAACATTTTGGAAATAGAGTTCTGCATTCCCTGTTATTTGATAATCGCCATCTGTGAAAAGCGATTCCAGACGTTGCATGAACTCCGTCGCCCTCCCCGCTTCAACGTCACGCACAAAATGGTTGATATAGAAAGCCGACTTGGGTTCTGGTATTGGCGTATAATAGGGAATCAGGAACCGCGTAAAGCCACGCTCCACTTCCTGATTGGGAAATCCCAGGTGGTAGGTTTCAAAACGCTCATCATAGTCCTTTATGGTCAGGTAGCCGCTCTGGTAGAGCAGGGGCAACGGATTGATGTCGTTGCTGTCAATGCTGCCCAGCAAATCGACAGTAACCTCCTCTTGCGTCAGGTCGGCCAGGTTGTAGTTGCTCTGTTTCAATGCATCGACAAGAATGGTTGGCGTGCCCGTCTCGAACCAGTAGTCCTTGAAGGCCTTGGCATCCAGCACATGGAGCAGGCTGAAGGGGTTATACATGCCCACGGTGGAATGCTCAAAGTGGTAACCGTCATAGTTCAGTTTCAACTTCTCGTAACAGGCATCCTTGCTCAGGCCGTTAGCCTCGGCCAATGACTCCACCTCAGCATCCAAGTTCTGACGGATTTCGGCCTCTGTGATACCACACAACCCGACATAGCGACGATCCATCGTAATGTCGGTCAGATTGTTCAGGTCGCTGAACACGCTGACCTTCGAAAACTTGGTAACACCCGTGAAGAATGCGAACCGGATGTAGCCATCCATCGACTTCTCCACGCCATAGAAAGCCTTCAGCGTGGCACGATAGTCGTCGTGCAACTCCTTGTTGCCAATGGCCTGCAGCAGCGGCTTGTCGTATTCATCTACCAGAATGACCACCTTCTGACCCGTCTTCTCGCAGGCACGACGTATAATGCCGGAAAAGCGTGTTGCCAAAGTGGTCTCGCCCTCTCCCTTGCCATATAGTTTTTCCCATTGGACCAGGTTGCTGTTCAAAATGTTGTCCAAAGCCTCTTGGGTCGTATATTTCTCTGCATTCAAGTCCAGATGTAGCACAGGATACGTCTTCCACTCCTGTTCCATTCCCTCAATAGCAAGTCCCTTGAACAACTCACGCTTGCCCTGGAAATAAGCCTCCAACGTAGAGATGAGCAGACTCTTGCCAAAGCGGCGAGGACGACTAAGAAAATAGTAACTCCCGCCTTTGACAATCTGATACACCAATGCGGTCTTATCCATATAAAGATAGCCCTCATGACGTATCTTCTCAAAGTTCTGTATGCCCAATGGATATTTCATAAGTCACGGAATTTTCGGCAAAGATAAGTAATTTCCATGAAACAGCCAAACGAACGGCGTTATTTTGAATGTAACTGATGAATATGTCGTCATTTAGTTCCTTTTTCACATACCGCACGAACATTAAACTTATATCGCATGGTTGCCTGACGTACATTGACCTTACTTTTATCCGATTCTTGTACCCACACGAGCATGAAGTCTATCTTTTTCCATTTCTGATTGAAACTGCCGCTCCATAGCCCGGCACCCTGGTCCGTGCGAAAGGCGCCACGATCATAGGCACCTATTGCCGGAACGAAGATGGATGCCCCGTTCTTGCCCGTCACCTTAAAGCCACGAACATTATTCCGGCTCTCTACTTCCCATGTACAATTCTCTTCCAGTTCCTTCAACTCGTCGCTTGTGGGCATACGCCAATCACCACCCATATTGGCCTTTGCCATATCTTTCGGCGACCCTACGATATCCCCCATGGCGTTCACGTCAAAGGGCATTTCTGCAGCATCTTTCTGGCCAGAAGGATCTCCCCACAGGAAATACTGGCCTGCATCCCACGGATTCTCAGCCCCTACGTTACACTCTGCCCAGTTAACACTCAGTCCTAAATCTACTGCCTTCGTTTGTCCTAACACGACATGACAGGAAAGGAGGCATAAGCATAAAGCCACTGTTTTCTTGATTCCACTTTGTACCATGATATTCTGATTTTTTAGTTATACAACTTTCTGAAGTTCTATCTATTTACGATTTAGCTATTTACGATTTACGATTTATTTACGATATGGCAATTTTACAATTTACAGGCTGCCGAAGCGTAGATGAAATAATCCCATCACCCCATAGTAAATAAATAGTACATAGTAAATTGTCAAATAGTAAATGAAACTTGCGAAACTTAAATTAGTTACATAGATACATCTTTTGATTGCTGAAGTCGAAGACGGTGGGCATGGTGAAGAACTTCAGTCCCAGGAAGCCGTATTCGTCCAGCGACTTGAAGGTATGCACCCCTACCGAGACGCCACTGTTCGTCTTGCCGCAGATGGTCAGCCTGTCGGCATAGAGCCCCTCGGCCACCACCTTGCCATTCTTGTCGCGGGCCGCCTGCAGCGTCACGCCGCTCTCTTTCAGCGCCGCCTGCACCGCCTCACGGCTTTTGTTCAGGAAGAGCAGCGAGGCATTACCCATGTCGGCGATGAAGTTGCCCTTGATGGTCACCTGCCGTCCCCCTACATCCATGCTCAGCCGCGTGTTGACGACGGGCATGCCCCATTTGTTGAAACTGATGTCAAAGGCCGTGGCATCCTTCGTCAGGGCCTGCATACGCTCACGGCTGATCACCCTGAACTCGCTGTTCCCCAAGTCCATCCTGACGATGCTGCTACTGTCAGCCGAATGGTGTAGCATGTGGATAGGCATCTTCAGGTCCGACTGCCCCTCCACTATCTTCACCGGTCCCTCGAAGTAGGCGTCACCGATGCGCAAGCGAGCCTCGGCCGATGCCGTCACATTATACATTCCGTTCAGATAGCGTATCTTCTCGTCGCAGGCCTTTACTTCCATCTGCAGCGCCTCCTTATGAGCCTCATAGAAGGCATCGCCCATCATCAGCCCTGGCACGCCGCTCTCGAACATCAACTTCGCTTCGACGCCGTTCACCGTCGTCTCGATGAAGAAGTGTCCGTTCTCCTTCACCATCTTGAACACATGGTCCGTCTGTGCCGTCACCCGCTGTCCCAGCAGCAGTCCGACAATCACCATCACCACCAGTCTCATTCTTTCCATCTTTCCCTCTTTCATCATTTCACCTCTCGGGCCTTTCTGACGGAGTTAGCCACGTAATCGGGAGCATCGGACAGTCTGGTGAGCACGAGGCGCACAGTCTTGTCGCTCAGAGCACTGGAATAGCCAAGATCGTCGAGGGCTGGGGTCCCGGCATACGTGACGGGTGCAACCACCAAGACCAGGGGATCCTTCACCTTCGCGCGACCATAGAACTCACGATAGACCACCAGGGTGTCAGCAGTCAGGTTGGCCACATAGCACGAATCGCTCTCTGGCATGAAAGAGAGCACACGGTCGGCATCCGACACGGTATAGGCGGTATCCGTCACCTCGACTCTCACCCTGGAGAATTCGTCGCCACGCACCACATAGACCGTGGCAGGACGGGGAGCATTCTTCTTCTTTTCGCTCATGGCAAAGGCATACATGACATACGCCGTGCAGGCCACGCCCGCCACGCCAATCAGATAGCAGAAATAGCGCATCCAGGGCTTCACGCCGTCTATATGGCCCTTCTGCAGCATGTCCTGCAAACCAATTTCCGACGCCTTCCACGACATGAGGCCCGACAGCACGATCAAGACAACCATCAGCGGATAGCGCAGCACCGCCCAGTCGGGCAGGATATAGACTATCAGCCCAGAGAAGACGGCACAGATGGCGGGCAGGAAGAAGAAAGCCCCCACGCTGGTCAGAAAATCCCATATTCTTCTAAAAGTATCCATATTTCTCTCTTTCCAATCATGAATTTAGACCTTGCAAAATTAATGTTTTTTTATGAATAACACAAACTTTTGAGTATTTTTTTACTTTCTGTACAGGGGGAAACAAAATAGAGGGCGCTGTTAATTCTATTTACTTTTCATTCCGATGCTTTGCATCGGTCGTTCGCTTGCTTCCTATGGGGGGTAAGGAAGTATTCCTTTGCCTGTTGCGAAGCATCGGAGGAGGGCGTAGGAGGCATTCGGATGACCCGTCCGAGGCATTCCGATGGGAAACGAAAGTGATGGTGTTCGATTAAGAAACGAAGGCGTTTTTAAGAAACGAATTTGCCTAATTATATCTAATTTGGTCCACGAATTCTTCTAATTATTATTCCAAATTTTAATTAGTTAAATTCTTTTAGTCGCTACGCTTGGTAAAAGCGCTAAAGCGATTACGTGACAGAAATTATGGTCAATTAGGAAAATTCGTTTCTAAGAAAAATAAAAATATTCGTTCTAATTCGTGCCAATTATTCTAATTTGTTTCCAAGAAAAAGGGTGATTAACAAACATATAATTATCATGTAATGGACCATGTAATTTCTCATATAATAATTAATGAAGGTAGGCGCGGCGGCGCGGCGGCGCGGCATTTCGTAAATTCAATATTCTACTTCCGCGGCAAAAATGTGCTATAGAATTATTATATATTATTATATAATATATTATATAATAATATATAATAATTTAAATAGAGGTTTATGCCTCCCCATTCCCCACAATGCAAAATCCAAATGCCGCGCCGCCGCGCCGCCGCGCTGCCGCGCCTAGTTGTCTATTCCTGATGTGGTTGACAGTCGTTTTACTGGACAGGTTGACAGTATTCCTGACATCCTTGTCAAAAAAGTGGGGAAAAGATTTGGCGGTTTGCCTTTTTTTCTACTACTTTTGTATGCATGAAACCTGCTCAGATTTTTCACCAGTACATCTGGATCATCAACACGCTCAGGGCCTATCGCGGACTGACCCTCGAAGAACTGAACCAGAAGTGGATCGTATTTGCGCGTTCAGAAATCAACATAATGATTTTCTTTGGGAGCAACTGCGGCTTGTTTGGTTCAACGAGATTTATCTCAGAGATAGGCAAAAATTGCTTATCTGCCAAACATTTCTCCATAATTTTACAATTTTTCCTCCAAATTGCAATTACTTTCCCAACTTTTTCGTATCTTTGCAATCAACTACTGCTAATTGTAGTAAACTACACTCGCTTCGGCAAGTTCCCTGGGTGCAGGGTGGCGGTATGATTTTCGAGGGTAAAAACAATTGAAGCGTACGCTTTTTATTCAAAACGTCTCTTAAGCTTGGCCGCGAAATAGACGATTTCTACATGATAAAGAGTGGATGCTCACGCGGATAGCGTGGGCGTTTATCTTATCTGTAGGAATGGGCACCGGCCAAGCGCCTGAGACGTTGGATAAGTATAAACTGTCCACGTTTTTTCATGCGCTTGGCCGATGTCGCGTTATTGAAGAAATTCCGTTCGCTTTCTTCAATAACTAATGACTATGGCAAAGAAAATGCAACTTGGCTATAGGGAGATAGAAGCAAGGCTGAGCCTCACCCCCACCCCCTCTCCAAGGGACGAGGGGAGTTTGGAGATTGCTTATTGGCTTCTTCACTCCTTTGGCAAAAGCGAACGCGACATTGAGCGTTACAAGGAGGGAAAAGGAACCCTCAAGACTTTTGACGGACTGCTCATCAAGGGGCTGTTCTGTTTTCAGACGGCATCGTCAACGCAACTTACTGAACGGCTGGAACGGTTGAAGCGCGACCAGATGGTACTGAAGGCCGCTCCCAAGATTATCGCTGTCAGCGACGGCAAGACCATTCTGGCCTACGACCTTCGTGAGAAAGACACTTATGAGAACCAGTTGGAGCGACTGCCATCTGACTTTGCTTTCTTCTATCCGCTGATGGATGTGGAGCGCGTTCACTATGTGGAGGAGAGCCCTGCCGACATCAAGGCGGCAGAGAAATTAGCCAAACTTCATGACGAACTGCGAGCCTATAATGAGTTCCGCAGTAATGATGACTTGCACGACCTCAACATTTTTATAACCCGCCTGCTGTTCTGCTTCTTTGCAGAAGATACTGGCATCTTCGAGGAAAACCTTTTTACCAGTTCCATCCAACGATATACCAAGGAGGATGGCTCAGACCTCTCAGACTATCTGGCACATACCTTTAATATCATGGATGTCTCGTTGCGCAGCCAAGAGACGCTAAGCATCATCAAGCAGTTCCCTTACGTGAATGGTGGTCTCTTCTCCAAACATATTCAGATACCCAAGATGGGTGCCAAGGCCCGTCGCATCATTATCGAGTGTGGCGAACTGGACTGGAAGGACATCAACCCTGATATCTTTGGAAGCATGATCCAGGCCGTAGTGAACCCTGAAGAGCGTGCCAATCAGGGCATGCACTATACCAGCGTGCCCAATATTATGAAGGTGATTAATCCGCTGTTCATGGATGAATTGCGAGAGGAGTATAACAAACTGAATGAATATTACGAGCAGCGTCATCAGATGCTTCAGATAGGAGCATTAGGCAAGAAGCAGTTCTATGATGACTTGAAGAATGTCATCAAGAAAGGCAACGCCTTGTTGAAGCGCATGAGTCAGATGAAGTTCTTCGATCCTGCTTGCGGTAGTGGCAACTTCCTGATCATCACCTATAAGTGTTTGCGATTCCTCGAAATGGATATTCTCGCTTTGGAGCAGAAGTGTACCCCTCATGGTGAAATCCTGTTTGTGGATAACAGCGTCATTTCGCTGAGCCAGTTCTACGGCATTGAGTTACTCGACTTCCCTCATGAAGTAGCGATGCTGTCACTCTGGTTGGCAGAGCATCAGATGAACACCAAACTCAACGAGAACTTTGGTGTCAATACGAAGGCCTTGCCCCTCAAGAATATCACCCAGATTGTTTGTGGCAATGCCTGTCGTATCGACTGGAATTCAGTATGCCCGCACACCCCTGATGAAGAAGTCTTTATCTTTGGTAATCCGCCATATTTGGGAACGTCCAAACAAGAAGCATCACAAAAAGAAGACATGGATATAGTCTTTGAAGGCTATAGTGATTATAAAACACTTGATTATATTTCCATTTGGTTTATAAAAGCTGCTGACTATATTAAGGGGAATAGAGCCAAAGCAGCATTCGTGAGCACAAATTCCATTACCCAAGGTGGACAAGAGAAGATTCTTTGGGATAAAATCTTTGCTAAGGAGGTTTCTATTCAATTTGCCTATACATCTTTTCAGTGGAACAACAATGCAAAAAATCAAGCAATAGTGACATGCGTTATTATAGGTTTGTCAAAAAACAATACAAATCCCAAATATATATACAAAGGGAATCAAAGAGAAGAAACAGAATACATAAGTGGCTACTTAACAACTAATCGCTTCTCTGGAGTAAAAAAGCACAATACACCTATATCTGATTTGCCAGAAATACTGAAAGGAAGTATGCCTAATGATGAAGGCCATCTGATTATGGACAGATATGAAAAGGATATAATCATCAGCGAATATCCTGAGGCTAATCATTTTATAAGAAAACTATTGGGCTCATCTGAATTTATTTATGGTGATGAGAGATATTGTTTGTGGATTGAAGACGATGAAGTCGAAATAGCACTAAAGATTCCTCCGATTAAAAGTAGGATAGAATTAGTTAAAGAATCTCGACAAAAAAGCAAAAGAACAGCAACAAATAAATTGGCATCAAAACCATGGGCTTTCGGAGAAATAAGATATAAACACGATGATTTTGTCCTTATTCCAGAAGTAAGTTCAGAAAAAAGGCTATACGTTCCCGTTGGATATGAAAACAAGGGAACAATAGTTACAAATAAAGTTTTCGCTATATATGGAGGTACTTTGTTAATTTTTGGATTGATGTCATCTCAAATACATAATTTATGGATGAAAGCCGTCTCAGGTAAACTAGAAACGCGAATAAGCTATTCTTCTTTATTAGTTTATAACACTTTCCCCTTCCCCAAAATCTCTGCTGAGAAGAAGCAGGAGATAGAATCTGCAGCAGAGAATGTGCTGATAACTCGTGAGCGTTACCCAGGAAATACTTTAGCAGAACTCTATGACCCAGACAAGATGCCACAGGATTTGCGTGAGGCTCATGCCAAACTCGACGACATCGTAGAGAGTTGCTACCCAGGTTATCCCTTCGCCTCAGACGAAGCCCGTCTGGAATGTCTGTTCAAACTCTACGAAAAGATGACGAAAGGCAAATAAATGAGTTGAAATTTGGGAATTAATAAAATAATTACTATTTTTGCAGCGTTAAACTCAAAAAGATTCAATGAATGGAGATAGTTCTGAACGATTATCACAAGAAGGTGAATGCCGAAATGAGGGCGCAGGTTGCATACTGGAAAGCGCATCCGCAGTCGCGAGAGGAGTCCTTGAGGAGATTGAGGCTCTTGCGGGAACAACGACTTGCAAGACAGTCCAACTAGTAAGACTCAAGAAATGGGCGCAGGAACAGGGCTACTGGATCTGCGACCGAAGTCAGTTGGGTGACTTCTTCGATCGTGGTTCCGAGAATGAAGTCTATCTCTCGCCTGACCAAATGGAAATCATCAAGTTGAATGATTTCCGCTATTCCGATGATAATCTTACTTCTTTTTTTGAGCGTATAAAGGCACACAACATTTATTTTGATGCATGTCCTTATCGTATGATAGGTTTTGCAGAGAATCAAGACGGTAAAGTTTGTGCTGTCCTGGTTCAACCTTACATTGCTGAAGCCCGATTAGCTACCCCCCAGGAAGTACACGATGAATTCATGCGTATAGGCTTTCACCCAGAGGATAATGGTGAATACTACACCAATGGTCAGCACGACATCTTTGATGCTGTCGACGGTAACGTGTTAATGGGTGATGATGGACACATATATTTCATCGATACCATAATCTACAAATCTGAAACAGGTGGCTACGAGAAATATTGTAGCTTATCGCCCAGAGCAAGCTCTAAAAAGCAGAAATAATAACGTAGCGCTACAAAACTAAGAATTCGAAACGTCTCTTAAGCTTGGCCGCAGACAGACAAACGTAGAGAATATCTTTTGAGAATAAGCGCTGAACTAAAGATATTCTGACATGCTAAAAACTGAAAACACGATTGTTGATATCAAGTATCAACAGACTGGAACGGCTACTGCCGTAAACCCATTGGGAATGCGTGAAATGCAGGCAATGGCCTATGAACATCGCAGTAAACGATTCTTGTTGATTAAGGCTCCTCCTGCATCAGGAAAGAGTCGTGCGTTGATGTTCATTGCTCTTGATAAGTTGACTAATCAAGGTATCAAGAGAGTTGTGGTGGCTGTACCAGAAAAGAGTATTGGTCGCTCGTTTAAAAATACCAACCTGATGAATAGTGGCTTCTTTGCTAACTGGGAAGTGGCGCCATACTTCAATCTGACGGATGTCAAAAACGAACAGGATAAGAAGGGGCGTTTTATAGAGTTCTTCCGTCAGAATAGTGCAAAGATTCTTGTCTGTGCCCATGCCACCTTGCGAAATGGCATGAAGGAATTGGAAGATGAGGCTTTTAATGATACATTACTGGCTATTGACGAGTTTCACCATACCAGTGCTGATGCCAACTCGAATCTTGGCGACGTGGTGCGTAGAGTAATGAATAACTCTACAGGGCATATTGTGGCTATGACAGGAAGTTACTTTAGAGGCGATGGCGTGCCTGTGCTCAGAGCAGAGGATGAGGCAAGATTCTTCCCAGTAACCTATAACTACTACCAACAGTTGAATGGCTACAAGTATCTGAAGAATCTGATTTTGGGTTATCACTTCTATCATGGTTCGTATCTGGACCGTATTGGTGAAGTGCTCGATACAAGAAAGAAAACAATTATCCACATACCAAGTGTAAATGCACGTAGTTCAACAGGACTGGGAAAATATACTGAGACTGGTGAAATCATGAAAGTGATAGGTACTGTGGAATCGAAAGATTATAATACAGGAATCTATCATGTAAGGACTGCTGATGGCAGACTGCTGAAGGTGGCAGACCTTGTGGAAGACGACCAGAAGGAACGAAATCTGGTACAAGGCTATTTGCAAAACATCAAGCATCGCGACGATGTGGATATCATCATTGCATTGGGGACAGCCAAGGAAGGTTTCGACTGGCAATGGTGCGAGATGTGCCTGACAGTAGGCGTGCGTGGCTCGCTGACTGAGGTGATACAGATAATAGGAAGATGTACGCGTGACTGTGAAGGGAAAGAAACGGCTCGCTTTGTGAACCTGATTGCTATGCCAGATGCTGAGCAGGCAGAGGTGAAAGTAGCGGTTAACGATTTCCTAAAAGCCATTACGGCATCGCTTCTGATGGAACAGGTGATGGCTCCCAGTTGGAAGTTTAAGACAGAAAAAGAGGAAGACGACGGCAAAGGCGATTTGACGCATACTATTGTGGTGGAGGGACTGAAGCCACTATCAAGCGAAAAGACAAAGACGATTGTGGAAAGCCAACTTGACGATCTGAAGGCTGCTGTATTGCAGGACGACATGATGGTTAAGGCGTTGAGTGGTTCTACTACAGCAGAAACCATCACCCAGCATATCATTCCAAAGATCATTCGCGAACGCTATCCTGATTTGACGGATGAAGAGATTGAAGAGGTGCGCCAGCGTTTGCTCCTCGACACCATCATTAAAGGCAATGATGTTGTTAATGAGAAAGGTGAGCCTATACCTTCGATACCAAGTAGTGGCGATAATGAGGAAAAGAGCGAAGGCAACAGACTCATTAAGATTGCCAACAGGTTTATCAATATAGACAAACTGAGCATTAACCTGATTGATACGATAAATCCTTTCCAACGTGCATACGAGGTGATATCAAAGTCGGTGG